>MDSZ01013640.1_pt1 | contig 33247 bp, 30 predicted proteins | sample 811201 | NCBI WGS metagenome assembly MDSZ01 (sample SAMN05326647, study PRJNA326480) | marine metagenome | isolation source: seawater | place: Indian Ocean: North | collected 2010 | reverse complement strand
GCTCCACCGCCTTCATACGTAATTGCACCAATATCAAGATTATTTATCACTCTACGAAGGGACCCTTTTGGAGGTTTACTATCCAAAATTACCTCTAATCCAAATGATTTAGCAAGACGTTGAGATGTTGGGTGAGTTAAATCTGCCCTAACTTGAGGCATATTTGACCTCCCTTTAGCTGCAGAATGTAAATCTATTACATAATCAGAATCTTTAACTAATGAATGATAAATTCTGTATGCAACTCTTTGAGTAGTATTTCCAGTTCTTCTACCCGGAAACTCTCGATTTAAATCTCTACCATCTGGAAAATACCTGGAATTTGATTTGAAGCCAGGAGTATTTATGACTGGTACAATTCTGATAGTACCCGCTATTTTTTTGGGGTCTAAAGGACCACCTTTACTAGTTAATGCCTCAGATAAAAGATGGGAACAAGCACTAGGTCCTGTTAATTCATCTCCGTGAATTGCTCCAATAATAGTTACCACTGGACCTGGGCGGTTACCATGTAGGATACATACTGAAGTAGGCCAAGAATCTCCTATAGTCACTTTTAGTAAATCTAGTTTAACAGTTCTTATTTCACCAGGTTTTATTTTTTTCCTATTGAATTTATGTGATGAAGGTTGATTGATTCGGTCCCATTCTGGTTTTGATACTTTTTGGGCTTTCATTGCATCTTTTACTGCCTTTTTCCTCTCTGGCGGCATTTCATGAGTAATTCTAATCTTTTTGTTTGGGGAGCCATGTTTACCAGAGTCACCCTCTTTTTCATTCATATTCCCACTAATTGGTGCACAGCAGTAGGAGACTGATTAATCTATTTCTAAGATTAAATATAAATAATCCATACTATTGATTCATAAACCTATCAAAACAGCGTCAGTACATGTCAGAATTAATTGGTGTTCAAAGAAAATATGCTCCAAATTCCATTTGTTTTGGATGTGGACCATCTAATGAAAATGGTTTGAAAATTGATTCATTTAGAATCGAAGGCGGTTTAAGAACCGAATTTAAAACGAGTTTAGAACATCAGGCATTTCCTGGAATAATAAATGGTGGAATTATTGGCACTTTACTTGATTGTCATGGAAACTGGACTGCTGCAATCGCAATTATGGATAAAAGAGAAGAAGAAAAACCATCATGTACAGTTACAGCTAATTATTCAGTAAAATTACTTCGGCCGACTCCAATAAATGAATTATTGATTATTACCTCTAAAATAGAAGAACTAATGGAAGATAGAGCTTCAGTTTCAATGGAATTATTCGCAGGCGGAAAATTATGTGCAAAAGGTAAAGGATTATTTGTTTCTGTAAAAGAAGGCCACCCTGCATATCACAGGTGGCATTAATTGGTTAGAGGGCTATAAGTGAATAACGTTAATCAAATAATAAAAAATTCAAAGGAATCTGTTTTAAAAACAATGTCAAAAATGGATTTTTTCACTGAAAATGATTTAAATTCTTTAGATCTGGTAAAAATTGGCCTTCTAAGAAAAAATTCAGTATATAGACATGGAGTTACAAGGTTCTTACCAAAAAATAAGTGGAGTTCAAAGGTCCCAGATCCTTCTTGTGTAAAAGTTGTTGACATTCATCCTCTGCTACTTAATTATGAATGGGAAACATATAGAGAAATTATTATTTTTCATGAATTTATTCATTGTTTAGGTTACCTAGGACACAATAAACAATTTTACAAATTAGAATCACTTTGGCCCACGATTAATCAAAAAGACACCCTAGGTAGGAAATTTATGGAAGTTTTAAAACTTAAAAATTCAACATGGAAATGGATTTGTCCAAAATGTAACCTTAAGGTCTTAAGACAAAGAAAATCATCAGGCAAATACATTTGTAAAAAATGCAACTGTAAATTAATTGATGAAGCAATTTAAAGTCTATTCTTCTTCAGAATTTCCATAAATTAATCCTTCAAGCATCTTTTTCTCATCATCATCTAGATGACCATCTTCAAGCGCATCATGAATTTTCTTTAATCCTGCTGCATCTATTCCTGCATCTTTTGCCGCACCCTCAATTAACTCAATTTCTCTTTCTTCAACTTTACCATCTCTAAGAGCTACAGTAATTGCTGCTTTCAATGCAATTGATGCTGCTTGTTCATCTGTTAAATCTAATACAGATCGTATTGCTTCTAATTCATCAAGTTCTGATTTATCAAGAACTCCGTCCTCATAAGCAGATTCATAAATTTCCATTAAAAATCCAGTGTACTGATTAGGATGTAATAAAACATCTCTAATTAATCCATAATCTACTCCTTTATCACGTTCTTTTGACAATTCAAGCATTACAATACTTCTTCTTACTTCCTTCACAGACATGTCTTTTAATCCATGCCCAGCCCAAATTAAACCCACTGCAGTAATTGCTGCAGATAGCCACAACATCACTGTTTGATCAATAAAATCACCAGGGTGTGTCATGTATACTATCCCAATACATGCCATTAATGCACCAGAAAATATCTCTGCCCAGTCGTTAATATCCGGTTCATCGTCGAATATTGCTAATCTCTCTAAAATCATGGCCTCAAAGTCTTCATCCATAGCCAGCCCTAACATAACCAAAATGTCCCCGCTCATTACCCTTGCCCTTGAACTAATTTTAAATAAATCACTTTTTGATAGGAAAAATGTTTAGAAATTTACATACAAATTGCTTTTGAGCCTTGGGCTTTAGAGCATATTCATGGCGAGCAGTTCAAACTCAATAAATAAATTGAAAATACCTGCATTGGCCAAAGACTTTATTCAAAAAAAGTGGGGAATTAATGAATTATACCCACCTCAAAAAAAAGCAATAATTCCTGTTTTAAATGGCAAAAATACACTCATCTCAATCCCAACAGCAAGTGGAAAATCGTTAATAGCATATCTTGGTATAATTCAAAAACTGCTTGTAAAAAATAAAGGTAGTAAAGCCGTTTATATTGTCCCCTTAAAGGCCCTTGCAGGTGAAAAATTTAGTGAATTGTCTGAGATTGGAAACGCACTAGGACTAAAGGTTGGTTTATCACTAGGAGATAGAGATGGAGGAAATACCGACATTAATCATTCAGACATCATAGTTTGTACTAGTGAGAAGTTTGATTCATTAATGAGGAATAGACCAGAAGTCATGGAAGGATTAAGTATCATAATTGCTGATGAAGTTCATTTAATTCATGATTTTTCTAGGGGACCAACTATGGAAATAAATTTAACTAGATTTTTATATTCTAATTCTGATGTTCAAATTATTGCATTATCTGCCACAATTGGAAATTCAGAAAAATTAGCGGAATGGTTGCGTGCAGAATTAATCGTGTCTTCTTGGAGACCCGTCACATTAGAACAATCCACACTGGCTAACGTTGACCTTGAACCTAGAAAAAGAATTTCTTCTTCAAAAGAAAATTCTAAATTACCACCCCCTCGTACTCTAAAAGGGCCTGCATCCCAACCAATGATTGCAGCGTTAGAAGATTCTTTAGAACAAAACATCCAATCACTAATTTTTGTATCTACAAGAAGATCTGCACAAAGTTTGGCAAGAAAACTTTCTGAAAGAATCGTTAAAAAGTGGACACGTGAAAAAAATGAAAAAATAAATGAATTTAGTGATTTAAGAACCGAGGTTGCATCATTAGGTGATGAATCATCCATATCTGATTCTCTTGAATCATCCATTCAAGGTGGAGTTGTATTCCACCATGCGGGATTAAACAGTAAGCAAAGAAAATTTATTGAAGAATCATTTAGAAAAAAGAAAATCTTGTGTATTGTAGCAACACCAACATTGGCATCGGGTATTAATCTACCAGCAAGAAGAGTAATTATTAGAGATTTAAAACGATTCGAAAATGGAATGTCTCGGTGGCTTTCTGTTATGGAAGTTCAACAAATGCTTGGTAGAGCCGGAAGGCCAAGATTTGATAATATTGGAGAAGCATGGCTTCATTGCAAAGGAGAAAGGTCATTTGAAAAAGCTGATGAAATTTCTGAAAGGTTTATTCACGGAAATCCCGAAGATGTTATTTCAAAATTATCATCTGAAAATGCATTGAGAATCCATATCTTAGCAATGATTTCTACTGGTGGAGTAAACAACAGATTTTCAATTAGTAAATTTTTCAAAAATACCTTTTTAGGATATTCACAACCAATAAAAATGCTTGAGGAGAGAATTGAAAAATGGATTCAATGGCTTTCAGAAAATGAATTAATTACAAGACTTGGGTGTGAGGAAGAACTCTATGATTCGATACCACTTGATATTACAATTGATGAAAATGAAAGTTGGAATGATGATGTACCCACCTGGATAAATATTGCAAAAGATTCCGAAGGAATTAACTTAAATCAAAAATCTGAAATCACCTCAAATGCCCCAAAAAGCTTAGGGTTTAACCTTGCTAGTAATTGGGAATATAATGAAAATAAACCAAAAGCTGTAGAACCGCTAATCATGACTTATGCTGCAAGTGAATTTGGAAAGTTAGTAAACAGAATGTATCTTGATCCGACTAGTGGGTTATTACTTAGAGAGGGTTTAAGGAGAGCTGTTCGCAGAGTTGTCAGAAATGATGAAAATTTGCCGCTTACCGATGAGGGTTTATTATATCTAATCTCATCAACTGATGATTTTATGAATTTTTGGTGGAAAGATTCTGAATATGACCATCTCTTAGAAAAATCCTCAATCATTGATAATGAGTTGCTTAATGAAAAAGAGTTGGAAGACATACACCTAAGTAGAATTAAATCCACATGGGTTCTTAATGATTGGATTGAAGAATATGGACATAGAGAATTGGAAAAAAAACATAATGTAATGCCTGGAGATTTAAGATCAAGAATTGAATTAGCAGAATGGTTACTTTTTTCGGCAAAACAAATACTATATCATGATGAAAAATTCAATAGTGAATATTCAACTTCAAAAAAAGTTGTAATGGAAAGGGTAGAAAATTTAAGAAAAAGAATACGTTATGGTTGTAAAAATGAATTATTACCTCTTGTTATTTTTCCAAACATTGGTAGAAAGAGAGCAAGAGATCTAATTAATTTAGGATTACAAACACCAAAGGAGATATTAGAATTAACTACAAATGACAAAAACAAACTATTATCATTACCTGGTTGGGGTCCAAAATTATTAGAAAAATTAATTCAAAGAATAAAAAATGAAGTGCATCTTACAGAGGGAAATGAAAAGAAAACTCGTGCTGATGACGAACCATTGCCTGATGAAAAATAGAAAACCATCAAAATGAATGAATATTCCCGTGGGTTATGGAGACAGCAACTCCGTGGTTCCCTTGTTGGGGTCTTAAATTTGAAAATAGTGCTATTTCAATAACAGATTTGGTAAATAAATTTCTTAAAAATCGTCCAAATAACAGGTGGTTATTAATTACAAAAGATGCTGCTGCTAGTGAAAGACATTTATGGAGCACTTGGTATAAAATGGAAAAAAACTTCTTAGAACATACAGCATTATCAAAAAATCCAGATGCCGAATTCATAAGAATTATTTCTGGCACACATCAATTGAAAACTGCTTTTTCCAGAGCCGGTTTAAATGAACATGATACCCAAGCATGGCTGATACATTTGCCTCAAAGTCAAGAAAATATTGATTCATTACCAAAAACATCTATGACTGAATTTGCTGAATCTGCACAGAAACTCATCTACCTTATTGAAGCCACATTAATCACTGAAAGGCCAAAGCCCAGTAAAAAAGGATTAGTTAGATTAGGTATAGAATTCAAAGGAAATGATGAATCAATAAATGATAATCTATTCATTAGTCATCTCGCTCGTTCATCCCTAACATCTTAATCAATTAATTCAAGAACCTCCGATTAGACGAAGGTATGGTGAGCAAGTGAAAATACTAACACAACCAGCACGTAATGCCGTCGCCAAGATTTCGGGGCCATGGAATAACGATGCAAATGGTACCGGAGGAATTGTGAATGAATGAAGAATTAGAGAATGCTATAAAAACAGTGCTAGAACAGTGTCCTGATGCATCAGAAGAGGATGTAAAAACTGAATTTGAAAGGTATGAAAGAGACTTCTTAATACCTCCAAAAGATGCATTAAGATCTGTTTTGAGAAAATTTTCAGCTGGTGATGTAAAAATTTCAACAAGTAACACAACAAGAGAATCTAAAAAAGTTGAAAATTTTAATTCACTAAGTGGCGAGGACAAGAATATTGAAATTGAAGTGAAAGTTATTTCATTTAACCCGTGGAGTCGTGAAATAAGAGGCCAACAAAGACAAATGGGCTATGGTATGATTGAAGAAGACCCCTGGGGAAAATCAAATACACGTCAAAGATGGAAATATACTGATTGGGGAAATCATTCTGAAACAATGAAACCAGGCTCAATTATTAGAATAGAAGGAGCATCCGTCAATGAATATGAAGGTAAACTATCCCTAAATATCAATCAAAGTTCAAGGATTGTTGTTTTGCAAGAAGGTGATGAAAATATTCCTACATTAAATGAACCAATAAATATCTCAGAAATAAACAACATTGATGGGGTTGTCAGCGTAATTGGTAGAGTTGTTAGCAGAAATGAAAATACTATTGAAAGAAAAGATGGAAGTGGAACTTTAAGTATGGTTAAAGGACAAATCGCTGATTCTACAGGAAAAATAGGATTCGTTAGTTGGGTAGATTTTAATCATCAAGTAGGCGATTTAATTAAAATTGAAAAATCCCAAATTAAAAGATTTAGAGAAACTCCTGAATTAAATATTGGACAATATACAAAGGTAGAAAATTTTAGAGATTCAAAATTCCCATCGTTAGATGATTTGAACTCAACAACAAAACAAAACATTGCTAATTTAAGAGATGGCATGAGAGAAATAGACATTACAGTGGAGATTAAAAAATGGATTAAGAGAGAATTCACTAATGATGAAGGTGAGAAAAAAACAGTTTGGTCTGGTGAAATAATTGATTCAACTGGAAAATGTAGAATGACCAGCTGGCAAGATATAGGAATTAATGAAAAAGATTTACCAGTGTGGTTAAGTTTAGAAGGAGTAAGAGTAAGATCATGGCAAGGAATTCCAGACATCACAATAGATAATATTGAACAAGTAAAAAAACACGATGAGGCTGTTTGGGAATCAATTGAAGATTCTAATGAATTTAATTTAGTTACACCTGAAGAAATCATTAATAGTGGTTCTAGAGCAAATATAGAAACTCAAGGAGTAATCGTTTCAATTAGAAATGATTCAGGAATAATTTGGAGAGATGAAAATAGAAGAGTCTTAAAAGAAGATGATGATAGAACTGGCGCAGTTAAAGATTTAAGAATCAGAATGATAATGGATGATGGTGAAAATTGTATCTCAGTCATAATGAATAGGCAATCTAGTGAAAAATTCATACAAAAATCAATGGAAGAATTAAGTGATACGAATAAAGAATCTTTCATTAAAGAATTAAGAACTAAAATGTTAGGTTTTCCTGTAAATCTGAAAGGTAGAAGCATTGTAGACCAGCAAGGAGCGATGTTTTTAGCAGAAGATGTGGAGATAATTGAAAGGGAACCAAAAGCATATGCAATGGAAATTAAAACAAAATGGGGGATATAAATGCAGTCAAATTTTAATAGAGCAAAAAGACAACCTGCTATAAGGATTTTAGCACAAGAATACTCTGAATCAACACTAAAACAACAAGGAAGTGGCGATTTTGATCCTGCATTTATAATCACTAAACTCGGAGCAAAGGTCAATCGCCTAGTAGCAATGGGTCTCTTAGAATTAATGGAGCGAAGAGAATCATCCTCCGGACTTTTTTGGACTGGTAGAATTAGAGACCCCACTGGTTTACATTTCTTTAGTATTGGCACATTCCAACCAGAGGAATTACAAATTCAAGCAGATGAATTATTAGCAAGATTTCAACAAGAAGAACCTGTGTTAATTATGATGGTCGCAAAATCATCAATGAGGCAGGGTGATGATGGTTCAATCTTTACTGGATTAAGACCCGAAGAAATTGTAATTATTAATTCTCAACAATATGCAAATCTATTAGTTGAAGCATCTGATGCAACATTAAAGAGAATTGAAGCCTACAGAAATTCTAGTTCCTTGGAACATGATATTTCTTCTTACAAAAAGGCAGGCATACCCTCAAATTTAATAGAAGGTATTTTACTTTCTAGAGAGCATTATGGAGAAATAGATTCAGAATACCATAAATTGAATGTCTTAAGGTCATTAGCAATAGCAGAGGGGGATACAACTCAAACAGAGTTGCAAGATAGTAAAGAAAAGATTGAGACACCTACAACTTCTGATGAGAATGATGATGAAATTAACTATAGATCCCTGATAATTGAATATATTCAGCAAAACAGTTCATCAAATGGAACAGATTTTGAATCAATTGTTTCTCATTGTATAAATAACAAAGGTGAAAGGGAAATTTCAGAAATCACAATAGAAAATATGGTTGAGGATGGAGAATTATTTGAAGTGAAATTTGGATGGTATAAATTAGTCACATGATCTCAATTATCCATTAAAATCCCCATTACATTCAAGTTCCAGTTCTTCTGTGGCATGCTGAGGATGACAATGGGCGATCAAGTTTTCTTCCTGCGGCCGGCAAATGGTGAGTGGATACAATTTAGTAATTGTAGCGTAAAAGTAAGCATCTCTAGAAGACTCACAAGAACAATAATTCATGGTGGAGAAGGAGATGATTTAGTTGACGAAGGTTCTGAGAGTGCAGTATATACTGTAAATGGATCTTTAGATTTAGATCAATATAAGGAAGTTTTATCAATTTTTAGGGGAGGACAACCATACATACATGAACCCTATGAAGAAAACGAAAAAAAAGTTGTATTCTCAAAATTTGAATTTGATGGAGAATCAAAAGAGTTTACATTTGAATTTATTGAAGATATCGTTTAAGGTGACTAAACAATGAGAGAACAAGAAGAATCCAGAGATTTACTCTACGCGATTAGGGCTTTGGAAATCATGATGTCTTCTGGTGTTGGTTTAGAAGCCGCAATTCTATCAATTGCTGGTGGAGGATATGGAATAATAAGTGACGATTTTCAAAAAATGATTAAACAACAAAAAAAGGGTAAAAAATTAGAAATTGCCCTTAGAGATTTAATGAAAAAGGCTTCAAGTAAAGGATATAAAAAATTATTAACAACCATGTATAATAATGTAAAATCAAATACTGATGTTCTAAAAACATTACAAATGCAGGCTGAAGCCGAAGAAGAAGAACGGAATGAGAAGATGAAAAAATATATTGATGACTTAGGTGGGCTTCCTGAATCATTATTATCTATTGGAATGATTTCTCCAATTTTACTTGGATTAGTTGGATTAGCACCCCAATTAATGGGTGATGCAGGTGCAATCATGGGAACATTACCCTCAAATTCAACAATGATGAATATGGTTAGAATTGGACTAGGAATCACTCTTCTAGGAATGGCATTTATTGGAATGAAAGCACATACTAAAGATCCGGGGGTTTAAATTTGATTTTAGATTTCCTTGAAATTCTTAACGACTATCCCGCAGTACTTTTACTAATTATTATTGCAATCGCCACAATGGGCGGTGGAATTCCACCAATCCTAGAAAGAAGAAGAAGAAGAGGTCTTGAAAATGCAATTTCTGAGGTTTTAGAACTTTTATCGGACAACATTGGTGCTGGAGAAGGCATACAACAAGGACTTGCTAGAGTAGCGGAAGTTAGAAATGATTTATTTGGAAAATTAATAGGTGATGCTATGCAAGCTAGTAAAGCAACCTCATTTGATGCTGCAATGGCTGAAATGGCCGTAAAAAGTAGAAGTAAACAAGTTCAAAGGGTTGTAAATCTTATTTTGACATCACTTCAAGGTGATGCACCTATGCAAGACGTTTTGTTTAATATGAGTCAAGAATATTCAAGATTAAACAAATTAATGAATAAAAGAGATACAGAATTACAAAGTAGTGCTTTTCTAATAATTTTCTTTGTAGGTTTAATGCTTCCAGCAATCATTGCTTTTATGATTGGAATTTTTGCACCAAAATCATCAGGAATGGTGGTAGATGATTTGAATACAATCATGGCTTATTTCTTTGGTGCTGCAACAAGTATATCTGTTTTAATTAGCGGTAGAATGCTAGGTAGGATGAAAAGTTGGTTTTGGTATGTTCCTAGTTTTGCGCTGTTATCAATGTTAGTTTATATTCTCGGATTCAATGTTATTAGTTAAAAAAAAAGGTGAAAAATATGGCAGAAAAAGTACTAGAACAATATGGCGTAGTAACAATTTACAGAGACGATAAACATCCAGCCCCTACATATCATGTAGAAGGGCGGGTACAACCAAACCCCTATGGTAAATTAGCAGCATTATTTGAAGACGATAATTTAGAAGAAGTAATGTATAATGGTGGTGCTCAATGTGTTCAAGTTGCACATAGAGATCATGGCATGTGTCGTACAAACATATGGATTGATGATGAGGAAGGATTAACAATTGCAAAAAATATCGCGGCATTTACCAACGTCCCACTAGGGAGTGGCCCAAACCAAGTACCAATATTTGATGGAAGGTTACCAGACGGAAGCCGTGTAAATGGTACAATACCTCCAGTATCTCCAGATGGGCCCACTTTAACAGTGAGAAAATTTAGAGAAGACCCCTTTACGATTGTAGATTTAATTAACTTTGGAACTATTAATCTAAGACTCGCAGCAATGATGTGGTTGTGGATTGAAGGTTTAGATTCAAGACCCGCAAATTTTGTTTTAGCAGGAGGAACTGGTTCTGGTAAAACAACTACAGTTAATTGTATGGGAATGTTTATTCCGTGGGATAAACGTATGCTTACAGTAGAAGACACTGCAGAATTGCAAGTATATCACGATCACTGGCTCCGTATGGAAACTAGATCAGAACGCCCAGATGGAACTACAGAAATTGACATGAATGCTTGTTTAAAATCAAGCCTACGTATGCGCCCAGATAGAATAATTGTGGGAGAAGTAAGATCTTCAGAAGCGGCTACATTGCTTACTGCAATGAATACTGGTCACGATGGTTCATTTGGAACCCTCCATGCCAATACTGCTGCGGAAACTGTTACTCGTCTAATTAATCCTCCAATGAATGTTCCAAGTATTATGCTTGGGGGTTTGGATTTAATTATTGTTCAGGCAAGACTTCATGAAAATGGAAGAACCGCTAGGAAAATAATTGAAGTTGCTGAAGTTGCTGGAATGGAAGGAAATAAACCAAGATTGAATGCAATTTGGAAATATGACCCCGTAAAATGTAAAATTGAAGAAACTGGTATTCCAAGCAAATTTAGAGAGACTATATGCACTGCTGCAGGAATTACACCTGCTGATTTTGAAAATCATGTCAAACAAAGAATGCAAATTTTAGCAGACTTAGTTAAAAGAAACATAAGAGACATCAATACAGTAACTAGTGTAATTCAAGGATTTTATGCTAAACAGAAAAAATAATCATAATTTTTTCCAAGGCATCTTTGTGTTTGATTTACCTAATGCATCACCTTTACTGTTTATGATTAGTAAACCAACATCAATACTTTTTTCAAATTGATAAAGACCCCAATCCAAAGCTTCTTCAATATTCATACCTGAGTTCTTTACCTTTTGCGCAACCCTATAACAAATCATTTCTAATGTAATTTCTTCACCAATACCTGTTGCTATCACAGCAATATCTTCCTCACACCAAATCCCTGGACCCCATAGAGGAGTATCTCCGACTCTTCCTGCAGGTCTACCTGAACATCCTCCAGTTGATGATGCAGCTGCAATCAAACCATTTTTATCGATAGCTAATGCACCAACTGTATCATTAGCATTTTTTCTAATTCTCCCAATTACTTTTTCAAGAGGAAAGCCCTCTTTCACAGCAAATTCTGAAGCACCTCTACCTGCCAAGAGATTTATAGGTTCATCTAATAATTTAGCAGCCACTTTAATTGGATTTTTACAGTCCTCAATGGCAATAACACCACCAATTTTCCTATCACCTGTTGCAATTATTGCATCAAGTTGAACAGAGCCATCAGCACGAATACATCCCCCAGTACCCGCATTTAAATTTGAATCGTTCTCCATAATTTCGACCGCTTTCAAAACCGCAGCAATGGACGTTCCTCCTTCCATTAAAATTTTTTTTCCAGCCTCAGTAGCAACATCAACCCCAGGTTGATCTTTAGCACCATGTCCTGCACCCCCATGACAAATTATCATGGTATTATCAAAAAAATTCTCTTTATTCAAAGTCCTCTTCCACCGATTCTATCTAAAATATCATTAGCTAATTTCATTTTATTTCTCATCGATTTAATCTTATCGACATGATGCTGTGGAACTACAGGCTCTTGTTCCGCTTCCTCAAAGAAAGCACCTCGTTCTTCCTGAACATTTTTTACAATTCTCTTAATTTCTGAAATGACTGAATCTACTTGTGCTTCTGCAACTAAATTTTCAGGACCAAGTGTTGGTATTTGATCTGCAGAAATATGGCCCATGTCAACTGCTAACATTCCTGCAGCCCCCAGAATTCTAGGTCGAATTGACTCTTGATTTGCTTCATATCCTCTTTGTTCAAGGAATCTAATTAACAAAATTTGTTGATCTTCATCAAACTTCCCTGGATTTCTTCTCAAAATAACATCAATAACTTGTTCAAAACCTTCAATGTTTCTTTCAATTCTTAATAAGGTATTTCTACCACTCTCCGGCAAATCTATTGAATTATGATTCAGAATTGCTAAGGCTCTTTCTCTTCTCTTGGTTCTTGGATCTTCTCTAATAAGATGTGCATTTAATTCCACATGCAAATCAAACAAACCATGTAAACGCCCACTAATCGAGCTAATACTCAAATCGAGGCCTTCATTACTTGCTAATGATTCAAATTCAACACGAGCACGTACTAAATTCTCATCATTACTCCTCATTATATCTTCTAATTTTTTCAAAAGATGGGGTCTCAAACGTTCTAATTTTCTTAATGCTTCTCTTTCACGCCAATTCTGGGGTGATGAAGACAATGATGCTTTTTCAACCGAAATTTTTTCTTGCATTTCTGAAATTCTCTTAATAATTTGTTGACGAACTATTGGCATTTCTACACGCATGCCTTGTAATTCAAGAGATTTGACGAATGCATTTACGTCTGCTAAATCATTTGGATCGCCATCATCTAAAAAGTCTCTAATTGCATTATCTAATTCCGCATTTCTTGATTCTAAGTTTGCAATTACTTGTGCTTCTTCTGCAGAATTAATAGGAGCATAAAATTCTATTGCTTCTACAGAATCACCCAACTCCATACCAAAATAAGTATCAATACAACCATAAATAGTTGATGATATTTCAGGCAAATGTACTGCAAATCCAAGATTAGAAAGATGTGAAAATAATTCTGACTCGTGTTTTGACCCCCACTTCTCTGAAATTGATTTGATAAAATTTTCAACTTGTTCCTCTAAATCTAATTCGACATTTGTTTGAATTTGTTCGACTGTACCTACATCCTCGATTTCTGTGATTAAAGGAACTTCATGGATTTCAGAAGTATTATCAATTATATTTTCTACAACTTCTACAACATCATCTATGCTTTCAACTTCTTCTATCGCCTCTGTTTCTTTTATTGGAATTTTTATGTTTGCTTTTCCACCTTTAGGCCTTCTTAAACTTCTTTTTACTTGGCCCCAACCTCCACTTTGGCTTGATAAAACTCCTGCAACCCTACCAAATAACTGAGATTTTGAACCTGAACGGGGCAATTCTAGATGTAGACAAAGATCATGTAATTCATCCCTAGATAAATTATCAAGATTATCCAATGAATGGTACTTTATATCACAATTTAAATGGAGCCATAAACGCTGTCTTTGCCCTTTAATAGAACCTGAACGTTTAATTCCAAATACACTTAAAAATTGTGTTAATTCTTGTTTAGAATATGATTGAATTGAGGACCAATCAAACTTCCATTCTGAAAGAATAAGATTCTGAATTAAGCGTGCTCTCAATTGTTCTACACTACCTTTTTTTGATATTTCATTTTGAATGGCAATTGATTTTAAAGATTCCAAACGCGCCGAATATAATTTCGTCAAAAGCATTTGAGTTTCATCATCTGATACCATAATAACAACGGGTCATTTTTCGGCCCCTAAGTATCTTACTAATGTTTTCAATTAAAATAGCGTATTTTTTAATCAAATTTAGTTTACGAGAGTAGGTATATTCAAGCAGGATAGATGCATCAGATAGACTGGTCGGCTCGTATGGGTGAGATAGACAGGGAATCAAAAGCAAAATTAAGAACGGCATCAGAAAACCTTGAAGAATTAATTAAATTATTTTCAGATGATTTAAAACAAAGTAAAGAACAATTTAAATCTCAATTATATGATTTAAAAAAGGATGCAGAAAATGCATTAAATAATTATTCCATGAATAGGGAACAAATACTATTAGACATCACTCAAATGGAAAAAAAATTAATTAAATTATCAAGACAAATTTCAAAAAAGAAATATAACACAAATTCTGCATCTGAACAACTTATTGAAGTCGCTAAAAGACACGGGGAAATTAAAAATAAATTTGAGGAAAAGAGAGAAGAATTAGAAAAATCAATGAATGAGTGGTTGAGATTTACACAATCAGTAAGTGAAATTGTAACATTTTTGCACGCAAAAAGTTCTGAATGGGAAAACAATGCTAGAGAATTAAGTATGTTTTAGCAAGAAATTGCTGATATTTCCATTCCTTCTGAATTTCAAAAAACTAGAAATACAATTCTAGAATATTCAATTTCTATTTTATTAAGTGCTGGAAAAAGAGATCAAATTGATCTCAACTCTTTTGAAGAACAATTGAAAGATTTGATGGATAAAACTTCAAACAATGAGAGTTTATAATTCTTAAAAGGTTAAATTCATCATATTTTCCCATTCATCAACCATTATTTTCAAAATCCTAAACTCATCGTCATCAGGAAGATATTTTTTCTCAAGGCTAAATGTTTTATTTCCATTTTCGTTTAACCGCTCCATTACGACCTCTACCATTTGAATTGAATCTTTTAATTCCTCTGTTTTTTCGAGATTAATTAATTTTTCAAAAATTAAATCTGAGATTAAGCCTCCCTCTTCATTCAAGGATCTAGCAATAGTCGATACTTTCCTGATGGAGACATTAAGTCCCATTAAGGAATCTTTATTCAACTCCATAAATAATTTCGATTCCACATTAAATGAAATCATTGATTGATTATCATTTAATTTTTCAAATATAGAACGAGGAAATCCAACCCTAGAAATCAGCAAACTAAAGCCACGTAAAGGCGGGGGAACAAATCTTTGCTTTGATTCGTCTTTTTCCATTTGCATACCTAAAGTATGCCTTCTTCCATCATTTACGTAAGCATTCCACTCTGATCTTTCAAGAACATAACCATCTAGAACCTTTTCTTCGAATAATTCTGCTAATTTTTTAAAATATGAGACTAAATCTAATTTATCTAATTCAAAATCATCTTTTCCAAAAATATTCAAATCAGGCCTGAATCTCTTTAATTGCCTACGAATCAATTCGCCATCAACAAAAATGTTTCCATTGCGGGGTAAATGGTTGATTTTATCCTTACAAACCATAACTAATGTTGGTTCTCTTCTGGGTAAAAAGGTAGAAATCTCTAACCCTGAAACACTAGAATTTCCTGAAAATCCCAAATCAAAAGCAGATAAGCCAGATAATCCTGCCAAATCTATTTCTCCATCCATTAATGATTTTATTATTTCTAATGAGGTTTTGAATTCCAAAAATTCAACATTATAACCACCCAATAAACGCTTTAAATGGGGCTGTGAACCGTCATCAAATTGCTTGCTAATTCCAATAACTAATTTTTCATCATTCATAAAAATTCACTCGCAAGCAGATATGGGTTAAGACACTCGTTCATATATACGCCTCTTTTCGGAAGAACAATGGGGCCAATCTCAAAGAATATTCGGAATCTCCGCCACCTAAGGGAATACAAAAATAAAATTGATAATTACCTTAAAGAATTAATGAAAAATTCTAGAAAGAAGGGGCATGATGAAGTTGTTAATTTGTCAGAACATATCTTAATGGCTGGAGGAAAAAGAATCCGACCAATGTTATTGTTACTTTGCTACGAAATGCTAGGAGGAGAAGATATTGAAAAAGTACTCCCATTAGCTACTGCGTACGAAATCATTCATACTGCAACATTAATTCATGACGATATTAACGATAATGCAAAAATTAGGAGAGGAGTAAAAACAATTCATGAAATTGAAAACACTGCAAAAGCCCAAATTACCGGTGATTGGTTGTTTGTTTTAGGTTTTGGACTAGGTGGGCAATATGAAAAAGAAATTGTTGATTTAATGGCAGAAACGTGTTCAAAAATGGCATCAGCTGAATTAAAACAAATTGAGCATATCCACAACATTTCAACAACGAGTGATGATTATTACAACATTATCGAAGGTAAAACGGCTGGACCATTTGCATCTGGATGTAAAGCTGTAGCAATATTAACAAACCAATCAAAAGAAATTCAAGATTCATTATTTAATTTTGGGATGCAACTAGGTTTAGCGTTCCAATTAGTTGATGATTTATTGGATTTAATAGGGGACGATAGACTAGGAAAACCAAGGGGTTTGGATATCCTTGAAGGTAAAATGACACTACCATTACTCCTAGGAATCAATAATTTAAATGGTAAAGAAAAAGAAAATCTTTTGAATCTTGTTTCAAAGTTTCATTTACATGATTTAAATGAAGTTTTACATTTACTAAAAATTTCAGGAAGTATTGATTATTGTAGAACATTAGTAAATGAACATCTTAATTCAGCAATTAGGGAAATTGATTTTATTGAGGAAAACCCCGCAAAAAAATTAGTTTTAGAATTAGCTCATTATGTTCGTTCTCGATATGATTGAGGCGTTTTTATGAAAAAAGTGTGGGATGTGATAATTATTGGCGGGGGCCCTGCAGGTAGTACTGCTGCTCGGTACTCTGCAAAAGAAGGTATTTCCGTATTGGTAATTGATGGCAAAAAAGAAATTGGAGAGCCATTACAATGTGGAGAATTAATCCCATCAGTAGATGAATTACGAAGATTATGTCCTGATGTTCCCGAAATGGAGGAGTTATTCCAAACTCCAGAATCTGCAATTTCACTTAGAACTGAAAAATTAAAATTAGTACCACCTTCAGGAAAAGGACTAGAGTTTCCATTTGAGGGGATTATGCTCAATAGACCAGAACATGATAAAGCATTAGTGGAATTAGCAAAATCAAAAGGTGTTGAATTTCTAACTGAAACATATATTTCAAAGGTTGAAGGAAATAATGTTCATACTAGAAATGGTGAAATTTTTTCAGCCAAAGTCATTTTAGGTTGTGGGGGGGTTAATGACCCTGTAAGAAAAAATTATTGGGATGAAAAATCATTAAACATTCCTGTAAAATTTATGTTAATTAATGGAGATTATGATGAATCTACTGTTGAATTGCATTTTGGATCTAGTGCTCCAGGTGGATATGCTTGGGTATTTCCTAAAAAAAATGGCGCAAACATTGGATTAGGTATTCAAAAGAAATACAGTAAAGGGAAAAATTTGAGATTTTTTGCTGAGAAATTTTATTCCAAATATGAAGGAGAAATAATTTACCAAGGTTCTGGAGCATTGCCTATGTCTGGTTCATTAAAAACTATGGTGAAAAATAACAAATTAATTGTTGGAGATGCAGCAGGTATGGTTTTGCCCTCCAATGGAGCGGGCATTTCAACTTCAATGATTGGTGCTAGAATTGCAGGACAAGTAGTTGCTGAACACATACTAAATGATGTACCATTAACTGAATATGAACGGATTTGGAAAATTCAAATGGGAAAGATTATGAGAAATTCTAAGCGTTCATTAGCAATTGGTAGTTTGCTTTTTCGTTCTCCTGATTTCTTAGTCAATTTAGCATTTAATAGGCTAACAAAAAGATTACTTTGGCGTGCTGTAACATGTAGGGCAAAGTTTGGAATTTTGTAATTTTTAAAAAATATAAAAAAACGCATAAAATGTTAAACTCATAAACCTAATACTTTTGGGGAATAACATCGGGGATTATAATGGGTAAAGCAGATGTTCTAAAAGCAATCAAAAATGCGGAAAAAGAGGCTGAAAAAACCATAGAAAATGCTGAGTCAAAAGCGTCTTCAATTTTATCAGATGCAAGATTAAAAGCAACAGAAATTATTCAAAAATCTCAAGAAGATATTAATTCTAAATCACGAAAAATGATTGAAGAAGCTAGATCTAATGCACAATCAGAAGCAGATGTTGTTACAAAAGACGGAGATAAAAACATTCAAGGCATTGTTGAAAAAGGAACTAAGCAACGAAAAAAAGCAATAGATTCTGTTATTGAATCATTTATGAAATAGTTAAGGAGGTGTTACAATTAGTGGATTTACTACTGCTGAGATGTCCAGAATAGTAGTAGCCGGGACTTTAGATGAGTTATCAGAGACACTTGATGTCGCTTCAAAATTAGGATCAATTCACATGCTAGATTATGACGGAGAGATTGAAGACATCAGTTTAGGAAGTCCAGATAAAATTGCTGACCAGGTTAGTTCATTACTAGTAAAAATGAGAGGTTGTGCCGCTGAAATTAAACCTTCCAAAGGACCTAGGAAGTCATTAGCAGACGTTAGATCGCTCATAGAGGGTAAATTTCCAGAGCACCTTGACAAAGTTCTTTCAAAGATAAATGCATTAGAAGATACAAAAAATAATTTAGATAAAACTTCTCAAAATTTAGCCACGATTACGCGAATTGCTACATTAAATTTAGATTTAGAACTATTAAGTGATTATAAATCATTATCTTGCTGGATTGGTGAATTTGGCAATCTTCAAAAATTAAGGAGTGATTTGGAGAAAAATGCAAGTGTGATGTGCTTCACCGGTAGCAATGTAAAAAGAGGAGTTGCAGCAGTTTTTTGTGATAACGAAGTCTCTGAAAAAATCCAATCAATAATCTCTGAATGTGATTTTGATGCCATTACAACTCCTAATTCCTCTGGTTCAGCGAAAAATTTAGTTGATAATCTGGAAAAAGAAAAGAATAAATTAATTTCAGATTTAGAAAAGTTTGAAAATGAAATTGATTCATGGAATGAAAAACATGGTGCAGATTTATTAGCCTGTATTGAATTATTGGAAAGAGATTTAGAAATTCTTAATGCACCTGTCCGTGTTGCTGTAAGTGAGCATGCTTTCGTGATGGACGGATGGATCCCCTCATCTTCAGTAAAAGAATCAAGTGTAGCCTTAAAAATGGTATCAACAGTAGTGGAAACTGAAAAATTCGAAGCAGCACATCACCATGGACACCACGATGAACATCATGAAGAACACGATGAGGAATTACCCCCAATTGCTTACACAGATAGAAATATTTCTAAACCATTTGAATTACTTACTGATTTAGTTGGAAGGCCAAAATATGGAAGAATAGACCCCACTATGTTCATGTTGTTCACATATCCAATATTTTTTGGAATGATGTTAGGAGACATGATTTATGGGATTTTTACTATTATGCTTGGACTTTGGATTAAAAATAAATTTAACGATAACGAAGCAGCATTACTTGCATCTAGATTAGTAGTATATATTGGGATTTCCTGTGTTATTTTCGGTTATCTATATGCAGAATTTGCTGGTTGGGAAATTTTCATTTATGAAAAACTCACAGATGGGAGTGGATATTACCTTAAGGATGCCAGCGGACATTATATTTACAGTGAAAATAAATCTCCAGTCGCATTCCTAAGCGTACTCTATCCCGAATTAGAACATGGATATGGACCTACGGCAGTATTGCCATTTGGAATAACACTATCCTTCCCATTCCATCGAGTTGGAACTCATATGAGTGATTTGATTGTTATCGCATTATATCTTGGAATTTTGCATCTTGCCTTAGGATTTATCATTGGGATAATAGATGTTGCAAAAGGACACGGCCTTGTAGCAGCCTTCTTTGAAAAAGGCTCGTGGCTAATCGTTTTAGTAGGCGGATTTTTAGCTTGCTATGGATTTTTAGTAGGAAATGGAGAAGGTTTGACAGAACATTATGCTTCAGCCATGAGTGATTTAGTGCTATATGGAGGAATCACATTAGTAATTGGAATTATATGTTTATGCTATGGATTAGCAAAATACGAAGGTTTTGGACCAATTGGTATTTTTGTTGGACCACTAGAAACTATCTCTTTACTTTCAAATGTGTTATCATATATTCGGCTAATGGCAATTGGAGTCGTTGGTGTAAAAATTGCTGAAGCGGGAAATATGTTAGGTTATGATAATATGATTAAATCCTTTGAATTAGTGGCCAATGGAGACACCTTAGCAATAATTTCAGGAATTATTGCAATGCTATTATGGATCAGCATTCAACTTTTTGCTTGGGTACTTGGAGTATTTAGTCCAAATATACATGCTGCACGTTTACATTTCGTCGAGTGGATGAAACAATTTTATGATGGTAGCGGCGAACCATTCAAACCTTTTGGTTCAAAACCAAAATTAGTGGAGGTAGAATAAATTATCACAGTCCAGAAATATATCTGAACAAAAAAAGGAGGAAATAAACATGAAAATGAAAATAATAAAGAACGGATTAAGAATAATGGCAGTATTAATGATTGCAACATCAATCGTAGGAATTGCTACTGCTGAAGGAGACGACAACGCAAGTACAGAAGCTGCTTGGAAGAACCTAGGAGCAGGGATTGCTGTAGGATTAGCTGCAATTGGTGCAGGTATATCACAAGCAAACATAGGTGCTGCAGCTGTAGGAATGTTAGCTGAAGATGATAGTAAGTTTGGAACAGCAATCATATTTACTGCATTGCCAGAATCTATTGTTATTCTTGGTCTTTTACCACTATTTATGTGAGAAAAGAATGTTAAGAGATACCGGAGGAAATTAAATGTCGTTAGAAAAACTAGCTGAAAAAATCAATTCTGCTGCAAACGCTGAAGCTGATGAAATTATCAATTCAGCTAATGAGCAAGCTTCTGAAATAATCAATTCAGCAAAAAATGAAGCCCAAAAAATGGAAGATAATGCTACTGAGAAAGTTAACAAAGAAATAGCTCAATTGGCTGTTGAAGTTGTTGCTTCAGCAAAACAAACAAATCAAAAAAGATTGTTAATTGCAAAAAGGGAAGAATTGGATTCTACATGGAAATCTGTTAAGGAATTAGTAGGGTCTGGTAAATTATCTGGCCGTAAAGCATTGCTTGAATCCATTGTAAAGGAAGCAGATAATTCAACAAATAAAGGCATGATTTTGAAACCTGTAGGTATTGATAGAGGTGTTTTATCTAAAGCAGGATCTAGTTTCAAACTTGGTGATGATGTAGAAGGACTAGGTGGATTTATTCTGGAAAGTGCAGATGGATCAATTAGTTTAGATTACAGATTTGATTCTAGATTAGAGTCTTGTTGGAATGAAAATATACAAAATGTAAGTAATATACTGTTTGAATAAGGTGAAAAAATGTCTATGTCAATTCCTGGTCTGAGTGGAGGAGGTTCTAATGCCCCTAACGCAGCAGCTCGCTGTAAAGCAAGACGTGGGAAATTATTGGATAGAACGCAGTTGAGACAAATGATTCAACAATCACCTGAACAATTAGCATCTACTGTTGCAGACAAAGGATATAGGAATGAAATTGATATGTATTCAACAAGGTTTTCTGGTAGTGATTTACTAGAAATGGCATTAACCCATAGACTTTCTAAGGAATTAAATGAAGTGCTTGGTTTTTGTAAAGGAGATTTACTAAAACAAGTAGGAGTTTATGCAAATAGATTTTCTTACTTTAATACAAAAGTTGTATTAAGAGCCGTAGAAAATAATGTTTCGGCAGAGGAATTATCTCATGACATTCTACCAGAAGAAAATGAATGGAATACAAACTGGTTAGATATTGTTAAAAATTCATCTTCATTGAATGATGTTGCTATCGCATTAGGGAATAAACCATGGGGTAGAGCGATATCATCATTAGATGCTAATGCAACTTTGGCAAATTATGAAGATGCATTGGATAAACACTACTACAAAGAATCTATTTCTGCTCTTAAGGGCCAGGATGCTGCAAATTCACTATTGAGAAGATATTTACATATGGAAATTGATCACAACAACATTATGAAATTTTTTGAAGGAAAAAGACAAGGATTATCTCCGGAATTAATTGAATCACTATTTTTGCCCGATGGTAAATTAATAACTACAGGAATGCTCAAAAATCTATCCTCAATGGATGAAAATGGTATTATTGAAGTGCTTAGAAAAAATAGTAGGTTTGACGTTTCAGAATTTGAAAAAGCTGTAGATGAATCAAATAAAATTGAATCTCTTGACCCCATAATGATGTTTCTAAATAAAAGAACGTTTCATGTGCTTGAAAAAATGAGTTATTTATCTCCTATTTCAGCTCTTCCTGTTGTTCATTATTTAGCACTCATGAGGCAAGAAGTCAGAGATATTAGAATGATAGTTAGAGGGCTTTCAGTTGGATTAGATAAAAGTTTAATTGATGCTCACATAGGTGCCTGAGGTGAAAAAATGGAAATTGCTGTTGTAGGAAGTTCTGACTTTACACTAGGGTTCCAGCTTGCTGGAATTAATCGCCTATATAATTCAGAATCTGTAGAAGAAAGTGCAGAACATTTGAAAGAATTACTAAATGATAAAAGTGTTGGTATTGTTGTAGTAAATTCTGAATTATTAACCCAATTACCAGAGCGTCTTCGTGTACGCCTGAGTAATAGTATTACTCCCACCGTATTAGGTATTGGTACGGAGGAAGACAACACATTAAGAGAATCAATACGAAAAGCAATCGGAGTCGATTTGTGGAAATAATAAAAAAAGGAAGTGGAAAAAATGAGTAAGAAAGGACAAATTTACCGTATATCGGGACCTGTAGTAACTGCAATAGGAATAAAAGCAGCAATGTTTGATGTTGTTAGAGTAGGTGATGAAGGTTTAATGGGAGAAGTAATTGAATTACATGGTGACAAATGTGTTATCCAAGTATATGAAGAAACCAGTGGAATAAGGCCTGGTGAGCCTGTAATTAATACAGGTGAAACATTATCTGTTGCACTTGGACCAGGTTTACTTACCCAAATTTATGATGGAATTCAGAGACCCCTAGAAGACCTAGAAGAAAAAATGGGTGTTTTCATTACAAGAGGTGTCGATGCTGATGGAATCGTAATGGATAAAAAATGGACATTCAACCCAACTGTAAAAGTTGGCGATGTAGTTAAACCTGGATCTGTCATTGGAACAGTTCAAGAAACTGAGACAATAGAACACAGAATTATGGTTCCACCCAATAAAGAAGGAACTGTTAAAGACATAAAACAAGGAGATTTTAATGTTACAGAAACAGTTTGTACATTAGACGATGGTACAGAACTGCAAATGATGCAAAAATGGCCTGTAAGGACTCCAAGACCATTTTTACAAAAATATGCACCAGATACTCCGTTAGTTACTGGTCAAAGAATCCTTGATTTCTTATTCCCTCTTGCTAAAGGTGGAACTTCTGGAATTCCTGGGCCATTTGGTTCTGGAAAAACAGTTACACAACAACAATTAGCAAAATGGTCCGATGCACAAATCGTAGTATACATTGGATGTGGTGAAAGAGGAAATGAAATGACTGAAGTTCTTTCAGAATTCCCTCATTTGATTGACCCAAATACCGAAAAACCATTGATGAATCGTACGGTTATGATTGCAAACACATCAAACATGCCAGTAGCTGCACGTGAAGCATCAGTATATACTGGAATTACAATTGCTGAATATTTCAGAGACATGGGTTATGATGTTGCTTTAATGGCTGATTCTACAAGTAGATGGGCAGAAGCAATGCGTGAAATTTCATCAAGGCTAGAAGAAATGCCTGGAGAAGAAGGTTATCCTGCTTATCTATCTAGCAGGCTTGCAGAATTCTACGAAAGAGCTGGTCGTGTTGAAACAATGTCTGGTGATGATGGTTCAGTTACTGTAATTGGTGCTGTTTCCCCTCCAGGTGGTGACATTTCTGAACCTGTTTCTCAAGGTACTTTAAGAATTGTAAAAGTGTTTTGGGGATTAGATGCTGGTCTAGCTAGGCAAAGGCATTTCCCATCAATTAATTGGTTAAATTCATACAGTTTATACCCAGCATCATTAGATCAATGGTATAGAGATAACATTGCACCAGACTTCCCTGAAAAGAGAACTGAGATTTCAAGTCTGCTACAAGTAGAATCAGAATTACAAGAAATCGTTCAACTTGTAGGTTCTGATGCTCTTCCAGTAGATCAACAATTAACCCTTGAAGTGGCTAGAATGATTAGGGAATATTTCTTGCAACAAAACGCATTCCACGATGTAGATACATTCTCATCTCTAGAACAACAATATAAAATGACTTTAGCAATTTTAAGTTTCCAAGATGAAGCAAAGAAGGCTATTGCAGCAGGTGCAGCACTTGAAGATGTAGTTAATGTTGAAAGTCGAACAAATTTAATGCGTGCTAGATTTGAACCAGGTTACTTAGAAAAAATAGATAAATTAGTAGACGAAATGAAAAAAGAAATAAATTCTGCTGTGGAGGCTGAAAACTAAAGAGGTGTTTAAAATGACAGAAAAAGAATATCGTACAATTACAGACGTTAAAGGACCACTTGTGTTCTTAAATAAGACTGAACCAGTATCATTTGGTGAAATTGTTTCACTAAGGCTATCAGATGGAAGTACAAAGAATGGACAAGTTCTAGATACTAGTGACGAAATGGTGGTCGTTCAGGTTTTCGAAGGCACTGCTGGAGTAGACTTAGATACAGGAATTAGATTTATGGGGGATGTTTTCAAATTACCCGTAAGTAAAGACTTAGTTGGAAGAATTTTAACTGGTGCTGGAAAACCAAGAGATGGTGGTCCAGATATTGTTGCTGAACATAATGCTGATATTATTGGTGCTGCAATTAACCCATACAGTAGAAGAAGCCCTGAAGAATTCATTCAAACGGGAGTTAGTGCAATTGATTCTTGTACATCATTAGTTAGGGGACAAAAATTACCAATTTTTAGTGCATCAGGTTTACCACATAATGACATTGCTTTACAAATTGCTAGACAAGCAAAATTAAAAGATAGTGATGAAGATTTCGTTGTGGTATTCTGTGCAATGGGAATTACTGCAGAAGAATATAATTTCTTTAGATATGATTTAGAAAGAACAGGAGCATTAGAAAATGCGGTATTATTTGTAAACCTTGCTGACGATCCTGCTGTTGAAAGATTAATTACTCCAAGATTAGCACTTACTGCAGCAGAATATCTTGCATTTGAGCACGATTACCACGTACTGGTTATTTATACAGATATGACAAATTATTGTGAATCTCTAAGACAAATTGGTGCAGCTAGAGAAGAAGTACCTGGTAGACGGGGATATCCTGGATATATGTATACAGATTTAGCAATGCTTTACGAACGTGCTGGAATTGTTAAAGGAAAAGAAGGTAGTATTACTCAATTCCCAATCTTGACTATGCCAGGTGATGACATTACACACCCAATTCCTGACCTTTCGGGATATATTACAGAAGGTCAAATTGTTATTTCGAGAGAATTACACCAAAAGGGAATTTATCCACCAATTAATGTACTTCCATCATTATCAAGATTAATGAATGCTGGTATTGGTCCAAATAAAACTAGAGAAGATCATAAATCTGTTTCTGATCAACTTTATGCTGCTTATGCTCAAGGAAGAGAATTAAGAGGTTTAGTAGCGATTGTGGGAGAAGATGCACTAAATGAACGTGATTTACAAATGCTAAAATTTGCAGATTTATTTGAAAATAAGTTCCTAAGACAAAGTAGAGATGAAGACCGTTCAATTGAAGGCACATTGGATTTAGCTTGGGAATTATTGTCTTCAATAAATACAAAATATTTGGTAAGATTAGATCAAAAATGGATTGATAAATATCATCCTACAGAAAAAAAATAATCAAAAAAAGGTGATTTTGTGGCTTTAGACATTAAACCAACTCGTTCAGAACTAATAAATCTGAAAAGAAGAATCAAACAGACACAAAATGGATATAAATTACTGAAAATGAAAAGAGATGGGCTTTTCCACGAATTTAGAACTCTACTTTCGGAAATGATTGAAGCAAAACAAGAGCTTTCAGGAACTTATCAACTTGCTCTACAAAGAATAAATCTTGCTAGTGCTGTTGAAGGTGGTTTGGCAGTAAAAAGTGCAGCATTAGCCAGTTCAACTCATCCAGAAGTTACTGTTCAAAGGCGTAATATAATGGGAGTTGTAGTTCCCTCTGTAGAAGGTATCAATCTTAGAGTTGATATGGAAAAAAGAGGAATAGGACTCATAGGATCAAGCCCCTATATTGATGAAGCTGCAGATTCATATGGAAAATTAATTGAAAAAATTGTTAAAGCAGCAGAGATGGAAGCGACATTGAAAAGATTACTAGCTGAAATAGAATCTACCAAACGTAGAGTTAACGCTTTAGAATTCAAAGTAATTCCTGAAATGGAAGAAGCGAGAGATTTTATTCAATTACGTCTTGAAGAAATGGAACGTGAAGAAACTTTTAGATTAAAGCGTTTCAAAAATAAATAATCCGTATAAATGAACCTTATACCGTCCAAACATTTCGGATGATTGGGTGAGACAATGGACAACGAAGAAAATAGTGATGTTTTGCCCTTAAAAGCACATAAAGTTAGATGGAATCAAAAAGAGTTACTTGGAAGAATAGTTTCGAGACATTTTAATTTGTACGAATCTTTAGGCGGTATTTGGCCATCTTGGGTAGTGGAGCCTATTGATGACAAAGATGTTTCAAAGACTTTAGAAGAACTGAATTTACATCTTAAAAAATTAGATTGGATGGCAAAGTTATACCCTGAAAAACCGTATGTAATTAAAATTTTACCAATACCAAGAGGTATGTTCATTCTCGGTAAAAAACAATTATTTATTTTTTGGGCACTAGGGTTTTTATCAGTTTTAGGAATGGGAGTACAATGGATTGCTGGACATCAAAAAGATTCTTCTATTTTTGATTTAAACATCATTTTAGATTCGCTATTATTTTATGCAATCCCACTAATTGGCATCTTATTTATTGCAAATATAGTTCAGATATACCTAGCCAAACGTAATAATATAAGAATTGGAAATATGATTCCAATATTATTTCCAATACCCTTACCAATATGGCCATTTGGTTTGATTGCAATACCTACCCACCCTAGAATGGATTCTATTTGTTGGCCAAATACAAAGAAAATGATTGCAGTTTGTATTAGCGGGCCTGCAATAATGATTATTTCTGGAGCTTTATTACTAACAATGGGTATTATTTTATCACCAGATTCAATTACGGGGCTGAATTCATTACCCCTTAAAGCAAACCCACCTCTACTAATTGAACTTATATTTTCATTAACATCTAGTCAGTTTTCAGAAAGTTTAGGGTTGTATTGGCTTCACCCCATAGGGCTTGCGGGAATGGCATTAACATTAATTGGGTGGATTAATTTATTACCATTGCCAACACTTGCTGGAGGAAGAATCCTTGCTGGTTTAATCGGTTTAGAAGAAATGGCTAAAGCAAGTACACAAATTGCATTAATGGCATTAATTGTTGTATTTGGTGTATCATATGGGTTCCTTGAGGGAAATTCTCTTTGGACATTCATAGTAATTGGTGGTTTTATGACTTTATTTTTACATGGTACTGATCAAAGACTTCCAATAATTCTTGATGAGTCTAAAAAAATAGATGATGGGGCAATGAAAAATTTTGCATCATTTTTTGTCATTCTACTTTTACTATTATTGCCTGCGAAAATGCCATTAGAACCAATAGAGGATTGGGATTCGGAAATTGAAATCCAATTAAACTCACAATATTATTTTGATGAAAATAATGAAATCATATTGACGATTACGAATCCTTCTCTAATTAACAAAGAACTCATGCTAAATTTTTGGTTAGAAACTACACAAAACATTACATTTGAGATTTCATGTTTACATAACCACATTATTGAGGTATGCGAGAAAATTACAATTAACCCCCTTAGCACTATAGAAATAAAGATTTCTTCAAACAAAGATGTTAAACCAAATCAAAGTATCGATGCAATATTATTAATTGAGAATCTGGGTTTAAAAGAATATCACCATATGACATTAATCCCTAATCAGCAAATATTTACGACATCAGCAAGATGGGAATCAAACAATAACATTATTTCTCCAGAACTTTGCACTACAATAAATAATACAATTGATGAAGTGGAAATTCACTCATCTCCTTTTTGGGAACTCAATTTAATCGACGAAATTTTAAATTATGGAGACACAAGAGTTTGTGTTTTAGGAAATGCAGGTTTTCTTTTATCAAATACTGAAAATATAAAAACACCGTCAATATATTACAATATTAACAATACTACATACTCAATTAACTTACTTCCTCCAATAAATTCGAAATTAATACTTTCACCATCTAATGGTATAAATTTTACAAATAATTTTACAAATATTAGTCCCTTTGAGCCTGGTAAAGAATTAGAGATATCAAATCAAAATGAATTACTATGTTCAAACAACACTGCTCATCCACTAATGAGCAGTTCTGAACAAATTTTTTGGAATGCAACTTCTTCAACTTCAAGAAAAATATTGCCAGCAGAAATAAACAAAACATTATTAATTGAACTCCCAAAAAAGGGTAATTTAATTGAATGTAATCGAAATAACCCTTTTGAATCAGGATTTTATTCCATTAAAGAAGGGCCCCTAATTTTAGTTAATGGGACTGACTCAAAAATTGCATGGGGTAATACTCCATTATGGGAATTAAGTGAGTGTAATAATTGCTCATATGAAGATTTAAATGGATTTATTAATTTTTCAATGTTTGGGCCAAATGATGACTTTTCAGTCTCTACTAGATTTCATGGGGATGTTGTTCCATGGAAAATAACCCTTGATGAAGAAAATTTAACATCAACTACTTTAATCACTTCAAATAATGAAATTGATGTTTCAATCTCGTGGGAAATGGTGGGTTTAGATGTGTTCCTAATGGCTTGGTTAGATTACAATTCAGATACTCTTGAAATTCATTTAGCTGCTTGGTCTGGTGTAATATAATGAAAATTGGGGTTATTGGAATTGGATCCATAGGTGGCTTAATTGCAGGTTCAATAGCAAATAATGAAGAGCACCAACTAATTCTATTTACTAATTCTGAGATTCAAAAATTTGAGTTAGTCACAAATGGTTTGACTTTAAATATTTTAGAAAAGAATCAAAAAATAAATATTGATCCCGAACAATTTAGAATTTATTCAAAAAATGAAAAAATAGATTCAGAATGGGAAAACTCATGTGATTTGATCTTAATTTGTACAAAGTCGTTTTCTACATTAGAAGCAGCAAATATTTCAAAAAAGTTAATTTCGAATAACGGCTTTTGTATTAGTATTCAAAATGGCATTGGAAATGAAAACATCATTTCATCAGTTTTGGGTTTTGAATCTGTATTAGGAGGAATCATCACACATGGTGCAAATAAAGAAAATTCTACTACAATTAATTGGGCAGGACAGGGCGAAATTATCATTGGAAAAATGCCATTAACAAAAATAAACAATAAGACATTAGATGAAGTTACAAAATTATTAGACGATGCTGGATTAAATGCTTCTAATGTTCAAGACATTCGATCAAAACTTTGGACTAAATTATCTATAAATGCTGCAGTAAATCCACTAGCGGCAATTTGTGGAGTGAAAAATGGAGAATTACTTACTCCCCAATTATTCAATTGTGCATCTTCAGTAATGTTTGAGGTATTAAATGTTGCAAGAGAGAGTGGGATTGATGTTCCAGATAATTTTGAAATGGTAGATTTATTAACACAGATATTAACATCAACTAAAGAAAATAAATGTAGCATGTTACAAGATGTAATGAAAGGTAAAAGAACAGAAATAAATTCCATTTGTGGTGAAGTCATTAAAAAAGCAGAACAACTAGGAATTCCAACACCAATTAATTCTACATTAATGGCAATTATTTCAGAAATTTCAATTTCACATATTAATGATTAAAATTATCTTCATTATAGTGTAAACCAATATTCTTGATTCTATTTAATGCTGAATTAATAATAATAAGAGATATTTGAACCATATTTCTTAACTCTATTAAAGACCTTGTCGGAACACTAGATAACCAAACCATGTTTACTTCTTTTTCAATTAAATTAACTCTTCTTAAAGCTCGATTTAAACGTTTATTTGAACGAACAACCCCTACATCTCTTGTCATTGTCATTTTCAGTGTTTTCAAATCATCAATTAAGGAATAATGTTCTACCAAATTTTCTAAACCGTCTGCCCTCCAATCTGGAAGTTCATTTGTAGTTTCAACATTATATTTTGAAATGTTTTCATTTAAACTTAAAGATGCTCTAGAAGAATAAACTACTGCTTCAAGAAGGCTATTCGATGCTAAACGGTTTGCACCATGCATTCCGGTACAAGCCACTTCACCAATTGCATACAAATTATTAATCACATTTCCATTTGATTTGTTAATTACCTGGCCTAATCGATTAACCGAAATTCCTCCCACAAAATAATGGGCTGCTGGAACAACTGGAATGGGGTCTACACCTAAAGTAATGCCATACTTTAACAAAAAATCATTAATTGTAGGGAACCTTTTTTGTAATTCTATTTTATCTAGGTGTTCAGTAATTAACAAAACATAATCTTCACCTGAAAAATTTAATTCCTGATCAATTGCCCTTGCCAAAATATCCCTAGTAGCTAATGAACCTAAATCAGAATATTTCTTTGTAAATGAAAACTCTTCGGGATTCTTAATATCATCTTGATCTTTCCAATCTTTAAACTCTATAGAAGTCATCAATACTCCTCCAAAACCTCTTACTGCTTCACTAATTAAAAACGGCCTATCACTATTTACTGCTGCAGATGTAGGATGAAACTGTACAAATTCCATATCTCTCAATTCTGCACCTGCCCTATTTGCCATTGCCATTCCATCGGCAGTAGATACACTAGGATTTGTTGTTCTAGAAAATAATTGGCCACCTCCACCTGTTGCTAAAATAACAGCATCAGCAGAAAATGTTTCTACAACTTCTTTTTCTATATCGTAAACCCATAAACCAATAATTTTTTTATCTACCGAATTTCTATCTTCAAGTATTAAATCCAAGGCTAAGTGATTAGATAAAAGTTCAATTCTCGGATGATTAATAGCCTTAGACAATAGTGCTGTTTCAATTTCTTTACCTGTCGAATCTTTAGAATGTAAGATTATTTTTTGAGAATGCCCGCCTTCCTTTATTAAATCATAATTTCCTTCTACATCAGTTTGAAAATTAACACCAATATTAATTAAATCTCTAATTCTATCTCCAGCTTCATCAACGACCTCTCTAACTACTTTTTCATCACAATAACCGTCTCCTGCATCAAGTGTATCCTTGATATGTATTTCTTTACCTTCTGAATTAGTTTTATCTAAAATTCCTGCAATACCTCCTTGAGCATAATTAGTACTAGATTCTTCTAAACTTTGTTTGGTTATTACACAAACATCCCAACCCGCATCAGCACAATTTAAAGCGGCAAATAATCCTGCAATTCCGCTACCAGCCAGAACAACTTTGGGCATGTTTTCGTTTAGGCGACTGAGTTCTATAATTGAACGTTTTCTTAATATCAAAATTAAAAATCTTCCGATATTGCTATTTGGGTACAGTCATCACTCGGTACATGCGCAGGGGTCTTTCACTGCTACTTGCCTTGCTTGGGGCGAGCATTCTTGTAATTTCTATTTATAATGTACAAGTTGGAATAGTGAAAGATATTTACACCGAAAATACTCCAAGATATAAATTAGACATTCCTGCATTTATTACTTCAGAGGAATGTTCAGACAGTACTGTTTCAGCCGGATTTGCTAAAGGAAACCCTGCTGATTGTGCTAGATCTGTTGGCGTTTGGGAAACTCCTGACTTCCTAGGAATCGGAGTAGGTATTGGGCTAATTTTACTTTCTCGTAAATTTAAAAGTAATGTGAGGAGTAGGGCATCAAGAGGTTCGACAGAAAGAAAATTAAAAAGAAAAAGAAGAAATGCAAAAATAAGATTTGGATTTGGTTTAGGTTTACTTTCTTTTGGTTTCGCAGATTTAAATGGATTAACAGGCCCAAATGGATCATTAGATTGGTCAGCCATAATTGGTTTTCCAGTTCCAGCAATTTCGATCGATTTAAGCCTAATCATGTATGGTTCATTTTTTATGTATCGTTCGATGAGATTCTTATCTAGAACAAGTGGTGCTGCTAATATGTTTTCTGAAGCAAGAAGAAAGAATATTGGCCAAGAGGATTCCTTTTTCGAAGGTGGCAAAAGGAGTAGAAGGAAATTCAAAGGTGGTTTAGAATCACTTGGTAAGACAAATGCTACCGTTTCAGATTTATACAGCCAATTAGGATTAAGTGATTATGAAGATGACTTTGAAAGAAATTTGTATGATGATTATAATTCTGGGGAAATGAAAGTTGGCAGAACTTGCCACCTATGTAATGGTCAAGGATGTGCAAGATGTAATCAAACAGGAATGTTGGATTAGTTGGCAACTGAAATTTACCCTAAAATAAGCAACATGAAAGCCTAAGGAAGGGCATTGTTTATAGTCAGCAAATTACCCTCAACCTCTTAATGTGTTTGTTCGTATAATACTTTCAACATATTAGGATGGGAAATTGATGTATCTAAAACGCCTCGAAATGGAGAACTTTAAATCATTCAAAGGCGAAGTTGTAGTTCCTTATGAAAGAGGTTTTACTGCAATTACTGGACCTAATGGTTCTGGAAAAAGTAATTGTGGTGATGCCATACAATTCGTCCTTGGAT
>MDSZ01170635.1_pt1 | contig 33312 bp, 39 predicted proteins | sample 811201 | NCBI WGS metagenome assembly MDSZ01 (sample SAMN05326647, study PRJNA326480) | marine metagenome | isolation source: seawater | place: Indian Ocean: North | collected 2010 | reverse complement strand
GGGCTGGAGACCAAGCCGGCCCGACTGTCCGACGCGGCGTGCCGCGACGTGCTGGCAAGCCGCATCAAGCTGAAGAGGCTGTTTCACAAAAAGAAAAAGCACGCCATCCGGGTCAGGGGTGACGTCATTGTGGGATTCGCCAAGCTTTGACGTCAAAACAGTGGAATGCACCCCACGCTCCACCTGTTGGCCTTGGACGTCCTGTCGGACCTCTTTGGCACCCTGGCCCACCTGGGCATGCACAAGTGCCCACCGCTCCGGCCGTACCACTACGTGCACCACCAAAAGACCAGCACGTTCCACAACCACCCCATCGACCTGGTCGTCATGATGACCGCCAAGCTGGGGGTGCCGCTGGCGCTGCTGCCGGTGCCGTCGGCCGCTTTACTGTGGTGCTTTTTGTTTGCCACCATGTTCACCTCCATGGCGCACCACACGGCCGCCCCGTGGGGCTACTGGGTGTCGCTGTGCTGGGTCGTTCCGTTTGGTCTGCGGTTGCCACCGGGTCACCACCTAGTGCATCACCGCGACCCCAATCGCCACTTTGGGGAGAACTGGGCCATTTGGGACTGGGCGCTGACGTCACTGCAGAATAAACCATGACAACCTTACCTGCATCCTGTGGCAAGCATCAGCGTGTCGCCCACACCGCGCCTTTGGTGCTGCTACCGGCCGACGTGTGGTGCTTGATCAAGTACTTTTTTTTTCGTGACCTGTGGCGCGCACGGTTCACTCGCGACGTGGTGCCTCAGATTCCACCGCCCATCTTCCTCCGCACGCAGCCCGGGTACCGCTTCTGCGTGATCCGGTCCGCCCTGCGCCGTATGTGGACCGACGTCGAGGCCGTGTGCGTGGGCACCCAGCACGTCTTTCGCGTGCACCGATCGCCGGAATAACCCCAGGCTGACCAGTCCCATGACCCCGTAGTACACCAGCAAACAAGGGTGGGCAGGGTTGGTCGTGCACATGGCCACCAGCGTATCGCTCAAGCCAAACGCTGCAATGTAGCCCAGCACCCACGCGGCGGACTCCTGTCCCATAATAAACAACACTTTCCATTAGTGCCCCACCATCAGGCACACGGCACGCCGCGTGCGTCCACACAGTGCACGCTGGAGATGACCGCGACCGCGAACGCCAGCGCCGCCCACACGACCTGGGCGCACCCGGCGCAGCACCCCACAATCTCGGCCTGTGCGTCTTCCGTCGGCCGCTCCGCCTTGGTCAGCAGCGGCAACTCGGCCTGTCGCTCGTGCTGGGCCGCCAGATACAGGGCGCGACACTTCAGCGCTATGGTCGCGGCCAGCAGCAGCACAATGGCCAGGCCCCAGTGCGTCCAGCCCAAGACAAACGCTTGGGTGCCAAACGCTCCCAGCCCCAGCCACGTCATCAGCATGAGTTCTTCGTAAGTAGGACGTTGCTGCCAGCACGGTTTCGTACTGTTTAGAGTGTAAAAACCGTTAAAACAAACGCAATACCCGTCGCGGCACACGCCCTGGTTGCAAGCATAGTCCGCCACACAGGGTGCAGGAACATGCACGGCGTCGGGGAACCCGGCCAACCCCGACGCCGGCCGCGCCAGCGATGCCAAGATCGCTAGTGCAATTGCTACAGCAGCACCACCACTACCTAGGGGCGGCGGACGTGGAGCAATACCCGGCATAGGCCTTTTTAATCTGCCGGCAATGTCCCTTTGTTCCGATGCCGCCCCAACCCAGCGCCAGTGCCTGGACTTGGTGCGCGAGTGGCACCGGGACCGTTTCGACGCGTGGTGCCGGAACACGGGTCCGCACTCGCTGGGCGGCGCTCTGGGGCTGGCGCCGGCCGACCGGCCGCCCATTCTGGAGTCGCAGCCGTCGGCGTGGGACTGTTTCTCGGGTGGCCGCCGCCGCACGACGCTGGCCGAGTGCATCACGCGCAAGCTGACGCTGGCCGTGGCGGTCTACGCGGCACGCGACACCGGCCGCGCGCAGCCCATCTTGATGCTGCCGGTGCTGGCCAGCTCGACGGTGCTGGAACCCAGGTGTCGCACGGACGACTACCACTGCTTCGTGCTGGATGGCGTGGCTCGCGTCTTGCCGCTGCGCCGCGTGCGCATGAACGTGCCGGTCGAGGTCGGCCCGGGGCAAACGTGGGCGTGGGGCCACCACGCCGGCACCGGCGCCGCCGGCACCGCCGGTGCCGCCAACGACGCCAACGACGCCGTCGCCGCGTTCTACCAAAGTCGCCCGGCGTGGGACATCCATGACCTGGCGACCACGTTCCGTTGCCTGACGGTAGACGCTGCGTTGCACATCCTGGTCAGCGCGACGCGATCGCACGACTCGGCCACGCGCACGGCGGCGGTGCGGTCGGCGCTGGCCACGGGCAACTGGCTGGGTCACACCAAGTGGACGGGCGTCACGCACATGGCCAAAACCAACTCTGTGCTGGCGCACGTGGCCCAGCTGACGTCGTTCAATTCCCCGAACGAAGCCTCGTCAACCCAGCGCCAGCTGCATGATGCCGCGATCCATGTCGTTGATATATACGCAACATCCGAAGGCCAAAAAGTGGGCCTGACGGCCGCTCTGGTGCTGGAGCGACTGCGGTGCGGCGCGTCTACGGGCACCGCCGACCCGGACACCGTGGCGCAACACGTCGTGGCGGCGTGCGGCGGCCCGGGCGACGTGCCGGCGGCCCTGGTGAACGGCCAGGCGGTCTTGTCCTGCGCCCTGTTGCCAAAAAAGTGGGGCGGCCTGGACGCGCTGCTGGCGGGTGGTGACGTGCACGCCCGGTGGCACGGCGGTGCGTGGTGGTTCTGGACGCTGCCGGGTTTATTCCTGGACGCGACTGGCGCGTGGCTGGGCGGCGCCGATCGCTCGAAATCTCTGCGCCCGGCGGACGTCATCGGGTGCGTGTCGCACGCCAGCCCGTACGTCGGCTTCAACCAGGGCAGCCGCGCCACGTTTTCGTACAACATGATGCAGCACGCGGCTGGCCTGGGCGTGGAACCGTGCGCGCCGACATCGCGGCTGCCGCGGCTGAAAGATCACTACGTGCTGGAGACGGCGCAGTCGCCGCTGGTGACGACGTGTGCGGCGGGCCCCGACGACCTGGGGTGCGGCACGGGCATCACGTGCTCGGTTGCGGTCCTTGACTCGCTATTGCACGGCGGCAACCCCGAGGACGCGGTGCTGGTGTCGCAGCGCTTTGCGGACCTGGGCGGCCTGGGCTTGCGGCGGTACACGACGGTCGAGGCCACCGAGGACGGGCTGCGCGGCAGGCGATTCGGCCGGCCGGTGGCCGGCGGCGCGCACACCAGCATGGTCGACGACGACGGTCTGATCGCCGCCGGCACGGTCATAGGGGCAAACGACACCTTGGCGACATTCGTGGACGGCACCGCGGTGCGCGTGCCCCAAAGGTGGGAAACCACCGGCCAGGTCGAGTTGGTGGCCATCACCCAGGCGGACAACGGCGACCGGACGGCGACCATACGGCTGGCGGCGTGCGGCATAGGTCTAATGGACGGCGACAAAATCGTGCCGCGCAGCTGTTCGCAAAAAGGAACCATACGTTTGCTGCCGGCGCACGAGATGCCGTGGAGCCCGGTGCCGGAATTTGACGGCGGATTCGACATCATATTCAGCGCCAGTGCCTTGCCTTCGCGCATGACACCGGGCTATTTGCTTGAAATGGTGAACGGCCTGCTGGGCTTAGCCCAGCCCACGAATGGCAACAGCGCGCCTGCGCAGCTGTTTGGTCAACCGGGCGTAGAACCGGTGGCCGACGCCATGGCGCAATGTCTCCAGCACGGCGTGCCCCTAAAGGTGCCGGTGCACGACGGCGCGACGGGCGTGCTGCAACTAGGTGGTGGGTGCTGCGTTGGTTTTGCGTACACCACAACGCTGTACGAGCACAGAGCCAAACCCAAGTGTTATGGCAAGACGCGGTTCGCCTCGCGGCTGGACGCTTTGACGGGGCAACCGTTAAAGGGGCGTGCTTCCGGCGGTTCGGGTCGGTGCGGCGAGATGGAAAAGGACGGGATTGTGCTGCATGGCGCCATGTCGCTGCTGCAGGACCGCATGGCGGCGGGTGGATCCGGTGGTGGCGGCGACGACGACCGGGCGGTGCGGCTGCTGCAGGCCGAGCTGGCCGGGTGCGGCATCGAGATGAAGTTTGGTTGACGCGAGGAGTATAAACGCTGTGTGTGTGGAGGTGGTGTGGTGTATTGGACTATGGGAAAAATTGTCCGAGCGGCTGGGAGAACATTAAATAATAGGGATCTTGTATTAGGACAACTTCCAGATGGGGAACAAAATGCAAAATTACAGGCCATAAGGCAGAAAGAAAAACTGCTGCGTCAGAAGGCTGAGGATGACAAAAAAAAGATGGACATAGAAGATGAAGAAGATTTTATTACAGCAATTGATACAGCTTTGGCTCAAGATGTTGAAAAAATGAAAGCTTTAGAAAATAACAGAGCAAAAGCACAAGTACAGCGCGTGCTAGACGTGAAGAAATATGCTGAGACAATGGAAAATTCGGGATTAAGAGAAAAAACACTTATAGATAACACTAATTACACAGACTTTTTACACGGATTAACACAAGCCATTAACCTTTTTGCACAGTACACGGGTCCACAGGCATACGAGATCAGTTTGTTTTATGAAAACACTGGCAAACAATGGCAAAGTGGAAACTGGGAAAGTCTTCGATTATTTCACCATGAATTAACAACTATGATTAGTTTTTTAAAATCACAAGACATTAGTGATCTTAACAAAACACAACAAGAGCAATATGAATTGTACAGAACACAAGTGTTGGAGCAAATTTCAGGAGTAATTGCCCAATTACTACATATTTATGACTTAAGGTCAACGGAATTTACTCCGGGTTCTGACGTGATTAGTGTGGAAGATCTAACAAACGAGAACACACTTCCGGCGCTCTTAACAGGCACAGATGTGCCCGCATACAACAGTTCAAGCAAGTTTAAGATATCGTCTGTAGTTAGCAAAAAGCAAAAGGAACTTGATAGACTGCACACATCTCACATGCGTTTATGCACAAAGTTTTTAAGAGAGCTTAAGACACAATTGGGGGTTAATGACCGAAAATTGCCACAGCAATACACGGACTTGCTCTTGTTGGCATGCAAAACTGGTTATACACCTAGCGGTTACAAATTTAAAGACGATGCATTCTTTGATGCCTGGGTTTCCGCAAAAAAATCTCAATATTTTACAAAACCTGTTCCTAAACATGATGATGCATTGAACCTGATTACAATGAAGTACGCATGTTACATTGTAGCAAATCGCCTGTTAGCCAAGGGTACAACAACAATAGCACAAAACACAACGTATTTTATCAACGCAATTCAATTGTTTACGCCTAAAATGGATACATCAAAACCAGTCTTAAAAAAGCGCACACCATACTTATCGCTAATTTTAGATATTTCGAACGACATAGAACTTAAAGCACGCTCACTTTATCCGTTTAACGTAGACAATGAGACCGCAATGGCCGCTTTCAAACAAGTGTTTATAGACGAACAATCCACAACATCTTCAGTTGCAGAACCTTTATTGCAAGACATTATGAATCAAATATTATCAGCATTTCAAGCGGAAGACAAAAACAAGCTTGTAAAATCGGCAACAGTTCTTTTGTCCAAACTAAGACTCAGATTCGTCTAAGTCCGTGTCACCCCCCCCATCCACGACTGCATCGTCGACATCCATCACAACCCCTAGGGGCACGCCCAACGTGGTCAAGTACTCAGTCCACCCCATCGCCGGGCGCGCCCCCATCGGCGGCAAAGCCACCTGCTGTGCACCAGCATACCTCAAGGGCAACCGCACGCCGGCGGCGGCGCGGCGCAACCGCTGCAGGTCGGCGCGCCTAAGTGGCCACGCCAGCACGGCTCGCGAGCCCCGTGCCTTGGGGCACGCCAGCAGCCCAAACGCTTCTTGCGAGTCTTGGCATATGACGGCGGCCTCCAGGTCGGTAACGCGGCCGGCCCAGGCCTGGCGACCGGTGGCATCGCACGCGGCCAAGGTCTTGTGATGGGTGTCAATTGCAACAAACTGGCCTCGGCGTCGCCCGTCGTTGACGGCGCGCGCGGCCACCACGGCCCACGGCGAGTGCACGGGCACGAACGCCTTGTGCGGACAGTCGCGCGACGCCACCAGCGGTGCCCACGCCGCCACGTCTTCCATGTCGTGCTGGAAAAACGTCCACCCCGGGTGCACACCGCCGTGCCTGACAAGCACGCCGACACCGTACACGGGCGCAACAACGTGAATGTCCCGAAACGGTATCTGGACGGCCGGCTGCTGGACGGATTGTATACCATCCGCCGTAATACTTAGTTGGAACGTGTTGCTGCCAACGCGGACATCGACCATAAAAGCAGATCGCCAGTGCGGAAAATCTTGTCATGTAGCGGTGTCCACAGACACGGTGCAAGGCGACGCAAGCGACGCAAGCGGCGCAAGCGGTGCGGCAACCACGTACCAGTTCAAAATAAAACCCCAGGTCAACACCCAACAAGACAAACCCCACGCATCACTCACCCACGCAGCGTCTTGGCCGCACTCGGATACGAATTAATCTTGGCCAGCGTGTGTCCGGTCGCCGTGGCGTGCCGCAGCCAGAAACTCTCGCAGTTGTTCTTGGCCACGCTGAGATCGTGCAAGCCGTCGGCAATCTCGGGATTATTATTCAACACCAGCTCGCCGATTTGCTCCAACAGCTTGCTCGAGGCACGGCGGCCCGTGGAGAAAATGGCAATTTCAATGGTAGGGACGGTCATGCCAAGAGCCGCGGCAAACATGGCCACCGCGGTGGTCTTGCCAAACCGGCGCGGCGTCAAGCAGCACACCTGCTGCTGCAGATCCGCCCAGCCTTCGCGTTCCATGATGGCACTCATGTCCGCCTGTGCGCCATCGCTGCGATACAAGATACGCGCCACGGCCTGCAGGAAACCTGGGGGTCATGCAAACAAGGCAACATGGGTCAGTGAATCGTGAATCGTGTGATGGGTGTCGGCAAGACTGCGAGCGATCCTTACTTTCGTGAAACCGCACTTGGGTGTTCGAACGCTTCAGGCCCAGGCGCGACGCCAAAATCTCGCGCGTTTGTGCCAAGTACTTGTCACCGTTCAGCGTCGGCGCCACCTTCAGTTTCTTGCTCAAGGTCGTTGCTTCTTGCGCGCTGCGCTTGCCCAGTCGCGGCCTGACGGAGCACCGCCTGAGCAGCGGCCGTGCGGCTTCGTCCAGCTGCTTGAGCACTTGTTGGAAAAGAGGCTCAAACGCCGCGCAAAACGCTCCGGTGGACATCGAGACAGTGCTAACAGTGCTGGTCTTTTTTATTTCATGCATTTCTACACGCTGTCTGTGCTGGGCGTGCACCTTGGTTTGGTTTTCTTGTGCCCAAAACTTGACTCAAGCAGGTCAACGGCGACTGCGCCCCACTGCTGCAGCGCCGTCGGCCCACGACTTGGGTACGAAGGCTTGCTTACGGGCGCGTCCACGACCACGTAGCCCATGTTTTCAGCCTTTACACCAATCTTTTTGCCCACACCACAAATCAAAGCTTCTGGCACGCACACATTGTCGTCAGCCAGAAGCGGTTGTTTCTCCACACTGGCAGCAGCGCGTGCCACGCCGGCAGATCGTCGAGGCCACATACTGGTGCACCACGCTTGGTGACGCCGACACCTATATATACTGTGATGATCATCGCTGTGTATTTTGTGTCAGCGCACACACATGTCTTTGCTCAAGTCTGAGACCGCCGCCCACACCAACGCCAAAAATTGCGCTTGCGCCACGTCGCGCTCCGCCATGCACAACAACGCCATCATTGGGTTTTCCGTCGAAAAGGACCCGGGATACGGCCCGTCGCACACGCCGGAGCAGCTGCGTGCCATTGAAGACATGCATGCCAGTATCAACAACCTGCACGATCGCGACTGCGTCGTGACAAGCGACATGGAATCGCACTTTCACCCATCGCTGCGTTCGAATGCCGACCAACAGGGTTTCAAGGCGCTGTCGCCCGACAAGCTGCGCGCGGCCGGCGCCTGCTTGCGCGTCATGCACAAGCTGGATCACACCGAACCAGACGCGCACACGCAGATGGCCAGCATTGGACCGAGTCAGCTCGAGGAACTGCGCACGAACAAGCGCCTTGCCACAGAGCCGGGCATGCACGGCGGCTCGTTCAACATTCGTTTGTGCGACAAAACGGACGGCATCGCGGGCGTGCGTTTCACGCCAGGTGTATAAATAAACCAAACCTTGTTGCTTGAATGTTGTGGTGATGGACTGGGTGCGCAAATGGGTGGACGGCATCGTCGACAAAAAGCTGTACCCTGTTTTGTACGGTGACGGCGCAACACGCTCCGCCGAACCCCTGCCGACGGGCCACCGCGTGCAATTTGTCGGTTCGCACAAAGTGCGGTGCCTGTCGGTCGTGCCACGAACCAAGGCGCCGCGCAAGACGGCCGTGTACTTTCACGGCAACGCCGTCACCCTTAGTGATCTAGCGTGCAGCGGATGGATACAGTCCTTGTCTGACGCCTTGGAGTATCACATCTTGTGTCCGGATTACGCCAACGCTCGTTCCGCACACGGTCGCAACCTGGACACCCACCAGGTGCTGCACGCCCAGGACGTCATTGCGGCCACGGTGCTGGATTCGCCGCACAACCCTGTTGTCGTGATGGGCCGAAGCCTGGGGTGTGCCATCGCGCTTAGAGCTGTTGCCGAGGCGCACATAGACATCGCCAAGCACATTGACCACGTCCACTTGGTGTCGCCCTTTGCGTCTCTGGACGCCTTGTTGCCCGCTTGGGCTTTAAAGTACGGTGTATTGACCTCGGGGCGTTTCAATTCTGTCGACGCCGTCCAGAAACTTGCGGGCAACACGCATCTCAGCGTGTACCACGGAACCAAAGACAACGTTATCAACTACGATAACGCCGTAGCGCTGAACCAGGCGCGCGCCAAGCACAAGTGGCACTCGGCTCGCAACACGTTGGATACGATAGTAGGCATGGGACACGATCCCTTGCCCTATGTGCAAGACCTAGTACACAGCATACAGGAACAGGCTAGTCTTGTTTGAATATCTCATTTATCTTGTCATGTCCGGAACAACTCGCCACGATACCACGCCGCTGCCGTCGTCGTTGGCTGCGCCAGCCATCTCGCCATCCTATACGCACAGCTTGCAGCTTGCGCTCGCAACGCGACCCGACAACACGGTATCCGACACTAACAAGCTGATCCAGGCGTTTACTTTGTTTGAAATGCATCGACGCCTGACGCAACAGACAGAGCCCATCATGATAGACACGACTTTCGTGCACGACAAGTTTGATATTCCACTGTAACAAAGATAAAAATTATTTGTTGTGTATTTCTGATGCGCGCACATCCTTTGCGCTGCCGCCGTGCATGATTCTGACTGTTTTGCCTGAGCGCGACGCAAACGACGTCGATACACACAAGCTTCGCAAGCACATGCGCTGGGCACTCAACGAGCTGGATCTCAGCGAGACAGAACACCGTGCTGTCCAGTGTATCAACGGATGCTTGTCACAGAATCTCGACACCTTGCTGCAATTTCATTCTGCATCAGGCTACGAAACCGTCATTGTGCCGGGTGCGCGCATGTTTCTGGCTCTTGCGTTGACGCTAAGGCCTTGCATGCGTCCAACACGCTATGTTGTGTTCCTGGGACTCCAGGATGTGGCTGACGTGCCATACACAACGAACACAGGTGCTTGTGTGTCGTCAACACCAGCGGCCCCTAGGTGCAACAGCGGCGGTAAATGGCGTCAATTTTGGCAATCGCTGCGCTGCAGCTGTGCTTCTGTGCAAAACGGAGATGTATGCGACACTCCGATAACCGCTCCGAGTTTGCCAAAATCACCGACGTGCACTGTTCTCTTGATTGACACCAGCAACGGCGACAGCAGGATCATGCCGTGGCGCATGTATTTGCGCAACGCAATCAAGTCAGGCGGTATAGTTATTGAATGGATGTCTACCTTGTCAGGTTACACCGCTGCCGCGCGAGATGGTGCACGCATTGTAGACTTTCTAGGGCGCGCTTAGCACGTCGACCAGCATGCCAACCTGGCACACCTCTTCAACCGTTGAAGCAACAAACTCAAGACCGTCAGAGTTCAGTACCTTATAAGGCAGCATGCGTATAGTCTTCACCGGGTTGTGCCGCACCGTGTCCGCGCACATAAATTTGACATTCTTGTGCTCATTTTGATGCAGCACGACGGGATCTTCAAGCCACAAGCATTTGTTAAAGCGACAAACACAGCCCATGCGATACGGAAAATGTCGGACTATGGCGTTATCTTGCTGTGCACTGCGCAGGACAAACTCTGTTGCCATAAAGTACGCGGGCGTTGCCGTCGACGCGTTTGTGTTGCCGTGGCACGCGCGGTCAATGGCACGGCGCAGCCTGATGTGCGTTTTCCGGCTTTGAAACGACTTCGTGATCACGCCCTTGTCATCACGCACGGATTCCAGTGCTTGATGCCCGTAAGGGTGGTACAGCTCGGCGATCTCTGGTGCCTGTACCAAGTAATCGCTGTCTGCAGGCGGCACAAAAGACAAACCTACCACGATGACACCCACAAGCACCAAAACCACGCTGAATGCCATACACCTAGCTGCCCGGTGCTGCGCGGTGCTTTGCTTGTTGCCCAGGCTGTGTCCCCATGACCACTCGTTGTGCTGCAACGTGACGGTCGCGTCACCAGCATGCGGTGTGTCTCTGTGTCGCAAACCGAAGACGTCGGCCATGTGGTACTTGGTCATGCAATGCAGCACGGCTGTCGACACTATATATATGTGGCATCGCGCGTGCTTGGGTCAAGATATCATCCTACACATGCCTGAAGTTGTTGCGGCATTTTTGTCAAGCACGTCGCCTGCTTTAAGAAAGCACATCTTGAACGATTTGGCTGCAGCCGTGGGGCCGTCGCTGAGAGACAATGAAAAAGAGAAAATGATCCACACCGAGCTGTACTTTCCAGACCAGCAAAGCGCGCTCAGCATCGTGCACCAGGGACGCGTCAAGCTTCAAAATAAATCGTTCAGCCGACAGGGGTGGTGTTATAAAACAATTCCACTTACGCAAAACCAGCTGGAAAATGTACAAAAATTTGCGAACTCCACTGTGAATGACAAATTCAACGGTCAAGGCTACTTTATGCCCTGCGGCATCGGCACCAAGCAACTGGCGCACACTATGCAGGACCCTACAAACGCGTCAGGCATTGCTCGCACGTGGTACTGCAGCGAGCTAGTGACACACGCCTTGGCTGCAGCCGGTAGCCAAGAGTTGCTGCAGGATTTGTGCATCAATCAGTTCACCTGTCTGCACCCACACAGCTTGTACCGTGCTCTGTGTGATTCGGACATCACGTACGCAACTGCTCCGGAGTTCAAGCTTGAGATGATCAACTACGCGTAAAGCACGGAGCTACAATGTGGACCAGCACAGTATACCCGATGCAGCACCGCCGCGGCGTGCATCATGCATGCCCTTGTTTACCGTGTTCTTGCGCCAGAATCTAGCTGCGCGCAAATCAACGACGAGCGAGTCGAATCGCTGCATGTGCTGGCAGCTTGCCGTGCAAAATCTGGACGCCATACAGCACCACAGTGTGCGCTGCTGTCCCCAATGGGAACAATCACGCAACCAAGTCGACATTGATTTTGAACGACACCAGCAAGGTCCCGTGCAGCACAGATTTCTCAAGCACGACAAACAAGTTGTCACACGTATGCTGCGCTTGCACGCCGCCGTCGACGGTCGAAATCCCTACGTGCAGGGCAACTTGTACTTGGCCAAGATCGTGTTGGACGCGGAGCAAAGCAACCTAGCCGAGGCGTTGCGATCGTACACACTGTTGCTCAATGCGGTGTCGCACTTTGGCCCCGGTGGTGATAATGTGCGTGTTTGCGAGCTTGAGCCGCTTTTGGGCAAGCACACGTGGTGCTGCAGCACTTTGCGAAAAAATCGTGACATTGCAGAAGTTATCATTAATCAACGCTTGCTGTTCTTAGCGTTTTCCCAGGTGACAGAGCCAAGCGACACAGACACGTGCGTTATGGCTATACTGGATTTCATTGCACGCTATGGTCGTTCAGGCGCGGTGCACCTGGTGGCGGCTTACGTGCGGCTGCGCTCACGATGTTTCATGTACACCAACGAAGAAAATGATCCGGATCGCACACAGTGGTTGTGTTGTGTCTTGCTTCCGGGATCTACACCGTGCAATGCCTTGCTCGGCGTGCCACAAATAGGAGCCATGTTGGCGTTGGCGGCGGCCAGCATGACTGCCGCCGCAAGCCGTGATGTATAACTGTGCAAGGCACGCTTGAACGTGGGCCATGGAAATAGTTACACTTGGTGGCTACAGCGGTGCCCTGATGGTGTTGGCTGGCTTTGCTTTTCGATCGCGCATGCAAGCTGTGCACTACAGCATGATAAACGCTCTAGGTTCTTTTTTGTTGTGTCTGCACGCCGCATACAATTTCATGATACCGCAGGTCGCGTTAAACGTCTTGTGGTGCTTCATCAGCGTGCGAAAGTTGTGGCGACATCAAAAGTCCGTATGCCAGGCACGCGAAGACCCGACGTCTGTGCCAACGCCACCAGCGGCGTGCACAACACAGTGCAGCAGCTGCACCAAGCCTTTGTCAACGGCACAAAGCCAGACACAAGTCTCGCCCGGTCGCAACACATCACTAACGTGAGACACTTGTGGGTCTTGGCATATATCAACAGCCACAGCACAGAAAGCTCAACGTGTACACCGCCAGACACGCCGTGGGATGCCGTGCTGGAGCTGGAACGTGCCATGGCGCTGCGTGATGCACGTCTGGTAAATCTTGAAAGCACGTGTCATCAGCTGAAGAGCCAACCTGCGCTGCTGCGCAAAAAAGGTATCATGTACGTGTGCAACATGTTGTGGACCGCCATATGGTGGCGCAATCGCCCATGCATGACCAGTCCCATTCCCCGTGATCTTAAGATACTTGATCTGTTTCATCTGGACTCTTTGCGCCGTGCGGCTCAGGTACCCGAGTTGCGAGCAGCTGCGTTGTCGATCTTTGCTCACCGCTTTGAGTTAAGATGTGCGGAGCGCACATTAGCGCAGTATCAGGTCCCAAGCAGCACGGCGACGCTGTCTCTTCTACAATGCTTGGAGTTTGTGCGACCGGCTCCATATATTGTCGGCTTAGCGGACGTCATTACATTTGCCGACATGAGCGTAATTCTGCGCGACCAGCTTGCCGTAGAAAGTTTAGTTTTTGCCATGTTTCGCGCCAGGGCTATGTCTTTGGTGCAAGAATTTGATTTTGTGCACTGCGTGTGGTCAGCAATCGAGTTTGAAGAACACGCCGGCTTGCAAGCCGTGGTGCACGCTGCGCGCATCAAGCCCATCATCGTGCGTTGGAACGTCAATGAATACTATGTGTGCGACAACGACGGCATGTTCTACGCCTGCGCAACTCCACAGCAGGTCATCTCCATGTGGCGCCACGTGTTGAGAGAAAAATACGACGACGCGTTGGACAATCGCCTTTCTTTTGCTGGGTTGTTTGATTGATGACTAAATGTCACCAGCAATGGACAACGCCTGCAACGCCTGAATAAACTTGACGTGCGAGTTGCTGATGTCACGAATAAAAGTTTTTGTGTCGTCTGGCATAATTTTGTCGCTTTGTGAGTACATGGTTTTCAGATGCACCTGGTTCGTGTGCGGTTGAATGCAAAAGTATGCCGCGCCCATGATGACGTTCATCGCGTCGCCCTTGTGTGCCATGTGCTGCTGCATCGTGTTTGCCCCCAGAAGTTTGCCTGCCGCGATTTCGAGAGCCTGTGACAAAGCTTGGCTTGTTTCTTTCCACTGGACGGGGTAAGGTGCTACGGCTTGTGTGGCAACGCTTGTGACAGACGTTGTTGACGCTGCTTGAAATAAAGACTTGCTAAGATTAAGGTGGCTTGTCTCTGCTTTAAGATTTCGTACAACGTTTTTAGTTACCATGTGCAAAGCCACGTTTAGCCATTGTAACTCGCTGCTATCTGTTGATTTCATGTGTTCAGTGCTGACAACAGGTAAGTCAACGCCTACTGTACAATTGACTTTAAAGTCTAAGTCGCTGAATAAAGTGTTGCCGTATCTAGCAAACGCCTGGTATGGAGGTGGCACGTCTTCACTTAATAAATTGTGAATGTTTTCTATATATTTGTACATTTCTTCTTTAACAGTGTCTGCTTCTGTGCCTTTGCATGCCTTCTCATGACCCATACTTTTAAAGCATGGTCTGCCGTTAACGCTGTTCAGTTCATACAGTGCGTACCTTTCACCAGGCGCCCACGTCAAGCGCACGCCTGTCTCCAGCCACTTTTGCCAAGCATTATGTTGATATTTATCTTCAAAAATGTGATATTGACCTCTCATTGCCGCAACAGTTTGTGCTATACTATTTGTCATGTCATCGTATGATTCGATCGCTTCGCTTTGTATTTTGCGCCCAACCATGACGTACTTTCTGTCTTCTGCGTCGTGGTTTATTCCTGCCGCCGCTGTAACAGTGACACTGTTGCTGTCTTTTGCTGTGTGCACCAGCACATTAGTGAAGTTTGATGTTGTCGCCGACATGCACAGCTTAACACGTTATGCATAACGTTGCGCTAAATAGTGTCAAGATTGGTGTGCAGCTTTTGGTACGCACGCGTTGGGCACGCGACGTGCAGCAGGAATATCAATAAAGCAAGACACACAATCGCGACATACACAGCTTCAAACATACACCTCAAGGATCTTGGCTTTACACCGATGCCTCGGTGCTTGCAAATGCAAACGGCAATCGATCGTTGCTCAGCTTGCGGCACCGCACGGTGCACACGGCGTGCCGACACCGTGCTGCCACGCGACACTGCACGGCCAACGGCACGTCAACCAACATTATAGCACCGTGTACCCATCCCAGGTGCTTTTGAAACTGGGATGGGGTCACATATGTGGCCTGCCGTGCGTTGCATCTGGGTACGACATGTGGCGTGCTGTGGCAAGACTTTTGGCACGTCAAAAATCCCAAGGGCGGCGCAGCAGCCGTGTCCACCGGTGTCTGCACAACTTTGTGCAGCCGGTGCTTGGGTCCAACAAAGACCCACCGCCCCGGCTTGCGCAAATCGCTCAGACCGCCGGCGTGGTGCTCCACGGCCATTTCTGGCTCCAGCGTCACTACCACCACGAGCACGTCATCAACACTTTTGGGTCGATTCTGGTTCATCCAGTCGTGCGCCTCCTGCAAGGTAGCCACGTGGTGGCTGTGCGACGGGATCACGTCGGGTGTCATGGGCGATCTTGGCACGGCACTGATGGCCTGCAACGACTGCGCGCAGCCGCACTCGCCGCGCCCCAGAGCCATCAGATCGCCCTGTAGTCCGACTTGTATGGGCACAGTTGCACTGCTCAAGGCAATGGTGCGTCTGGCGTGCAGGACCTCGTCCGCGGTCCAATCTTGGATACCGCACAGCACCACCATCTTGGGCGGTTGTGTCTTAGCACGCTCCAGCACCACGGCCAGCGCACTGGCATAGCACCAGCCTTGCCCGTTGCGCGGTGCGACACCATCAGCCCGTATCCACGGCCACTCGTGATTGTGCACGGCCGAGCGCCCGAGAACCAACAAAGTATCATGACACAAGGGTTTTTCTACAACACCGTGCCACACGGCCTGTTGTGGGACGTCGTGCGACATTTACTTCAGCTTGGGTAGGGACTGGAGAAAAGCCGTCTCGTGTTCGTTCTTTGGCTCAAGACGCACACCCAGAACGCGTCCTGATTTTGCATCAACGTTCCATTGAAAAACCGCAAGACCCAGGATTGCGGCGGTGCCGGGTTCTACCATGACAATGTCGGTGCGCACGTGCTGATTGCGGTACTCCAACGTGTCACCCTTGGGTGCTGACGTGTGTGCGTCACTCGGAAGCGGTAGATTGTCTACAAGCGACCATTGTGACAGATCCACGGCTTCCTGCGGCAACTGATAAGGCGAAAAAAGTCTGCACATGTGGACAACACCGTCTGATTTTTTTTCGTACGGTACCAACACCCGTTGTAAAACATTGTCCAACATTGTTGCATCGGACGTTGCATGTGTCATGATGAACCAGGTTAAAAAATTTATTATCACGCGCCTAATACAGCCACTGCTCCGGCGGCACAGACAGCATGCGTTCCAATGGCGTCATGTCTTCGAACGATTTTGCTTGTTCCTTGGTGTCAATTGCATTTTCCTGCACTTTCAGACCGACGCCGTCAATTTGTGTTGTTTCCAACTCCATGGCCGTGCTGCTAGGGCCACTACCGCTGGTGTCTGCAACGGGTTTCAAGACTTTTGCCGTAACATTGATGATGCCGCCCTGTTGCCGCAAGGACACCAAATTGCTGCAGTTTGAAATGGGCGTGTCGTTGACGCAAATATTATCCAGCTTGTTATCCTGCTCGCTGCCGACCAAAGATTGCAAGTATTGCGTAGCGGATTCGGGCGAGTTCCACTGTCGCGCTTTGGGTGCGCCAAGCGGCACACGAATCGTCTCGTTCGTAAGCTCGTTGTGCACGACCATCTGGCCCTTGATTGCCGAATTGTTGCCGCGTTTTGCCATCTTTAACACCACACCTGGCTTGTCACGTGTACGTTTATAGGTTTACGAAAACAAAACGGTCATGACACTCAGTGCCGTGGCAACGGCGCCGAACAACGACATGGTGTACAGCACATCGTCGCACACCGTGCAGGCCGTGTCCGCGTTGTCAACGCGCATATACACCAGGCCATCTGCCGGATAGTTGCAGTTGTTAGCAGCCAAGTGAAACCGGGCGTCCTTGCAGATGCTCGACGTGCGGCACACCCCGTGCAACAAATTCCAGTTGCCGACAACACCAATGATTACCATACTGGTCACATAGAGTCGTGTACGGCCTTTTTGCACAGATTCTGCGTCTGTTGCCCACAAGGCCAACAGCGTGCCTTGCAGCAGCGGCACCCACCAGTTCGACCACATCCATGGTTGTGCCTGCGCTCGCACGGCCCACGCGTAGCGGTCCAGGTCGGAGCTGCTGCTGTTGGCAACAAACAAGTGATCGCGATCTTTACACGTCACAGCGAGATCCGCTTGGTGCCATAGTCGAAGAATACCCGATGTCATCAAAGCCGTCACCAGAATGCGCACCACCCCGGTGCGCCTGTAACCAAGCTGATTGCCCATGGACGTGCGGCGCTCGCACTTGTGCAATTGCGTCTTAAGTAGTGCTGTGTTGTACCACGTTCACTTGAATTTTATTCTGTGTAATCGCTATCACAATCGTACTGATTAGATACAGCCGCCTTTGGTGCTACAGGGTCTTTCCAATAGTCGGTACCGTACGTGGTGACAATCTCTTCACCTTTCAGCACGTGCTTAGTCAGACATACCTTGCCAACGCCGGGGCACAAATCGCAATTCTTCGTTTCACCAAATTCGGCAACTTCGGGATCGCACGAGTTAATGAAATGCATCAAATGAAACGCGGTGTTTTTAGCTGGCGCAACGGGCTCGCCCTTGGGTAAAATTTCATCTTCTTGTACGTTGCCCGACACAAAGGTATCGAAATGCCGCACAATGAAATCTTGATCCAAACCATTATCTTCGGCCAGCGGGTGACACTTTTGTCCTTTGGCCACCACGGGACCAAGATACAAGCCAATGACCGAGCCAGCACCCAAGTTTCTAGCCGCAAACAAACCCAGCATCACACAGCCTCGCTTGACAACACGCTTTAGCGTCAGAACAGGTTGTCCGTTGCGCATCATGTGCAACACACAGTTGCCCATCTCTAAATTGTGCCGATCAATAAAATTCTCGTATGCTTGGCCACACCGTTCCTGGTTGTCGTAATAGTCCATACACGGAAACATCGCAGGTGCAGGGCGCAGTGCTCCATAGAACGTTGGATTGCGCTCGTACTGGTAGTAAAACGCACCGTACTGTAGCCAATCCTGTTGAAATCTTACAACAATGCACGGTTCAACCGCAGCGGCACCACCATTGTCCATGTCAACATCGCCGTCACTGTCGTTATCGCTATCGCTATCGCTATCGCTATCCGACGACAGCAGGACCGCCTCATCCGGATTCAAAGCCGCCTCTGCTTTTAACAGCAACGATCTCCATCGCTTGCACGCTACCGTGCTGTTATCTGCTGTTTCCAACATAAATGTTCCGTTGGCCTTTGCAACAAAACAGCAGTGCTTGCCCCATGATTGCCATTGAAACCGGACGCTGTCTGCGCTCGCACCCGGCATCAGGGTCAACCTTGTCCAGCTTTGTATCATGTTGCGCTTGCGTAGCGCCTCGAGTAGACTTTTCATACACGTATCTACAAAAGCTTGTGTGGCGGTGGCGGTGGCGGTGGCGGCCACAGTGGCGGTCTGTGCAGTCGTTGTCATTTGCTTTGCAAAGCCAAGAAAAATGAGCTCAGCACAATGCAAAGCCAGGCATTGTAAGATACGATATGTGCTGACAAAAGATACGATGCCGCATTTATCGTATCTTGTGCGCAACACAGATACGGTGTCTGCACGCCTCATTTATCTTGTTAGCTGCGCGACAATGATGCGCGGCAAACGCAAAGCGTGTGGTTCACCGCCACCGCCATCTCCGACTCCTGACACAGAATTAACCGAACAGGGCGCGCAAGACGTGTGGGCCATTTGCGAAGCAGAAGTCGACGCTGAGTTGAAGTTGACGGCACAGCGCGAAGAAGTCACGTCGGCAGATGACGTCACAAGCAACGGTGACGTGCAAACAGCCATGACCATACTTGCGTCGCTAGCGGAGAAGTCTGACAAAACGTTGTCTACGGAAGTGGTGGACGTTGACGCATTTTTGAAAACAACGGACGATGCATGGTTGGCTCCCGGCACCGAGTTGCCTGTGTCGGTTATTGCGCAAGCGTTATCCATGGCTGACATGCGTTCGGCTCGTATAGGTGTAGTACTAGATAAGATTGTACGCATATTGCAGAAGACACGGTGTCGTACGATGCGCGTGTCGGTACATTTGGAATAAAGTCAGTCATGATATGGTTGACATCCCAGAAACGCCGTATGGTCGTCTGTTAAAGTGCCAACGCAAGTACCTAGCACAGGTGTGCAGCACGCCCCATTTTGACACGTGCGTGATAACCATAGCGCGCGAACACAACACAAACAACAGCTGCCGATCGTACGGCATAGTTGACCCCAACGTGTTGTGCAATTACTTGTCTTCGCGTCACGCGCTGTGCGGCAGCGATGGCAGCCAAGCACCGTCATTGTACCAGGTGATTATCACAGCACCCGACAACACAACCTCGCACCGTGATGTGTGGCTGGACATAGAGTATTACAAGGACAAGCCATCGCCCTTGCACGCACAACTGAAGCGCGTGCAGACACTTAATGTGGACCGTGTCTTGCGCGTGCTAGATCGCACTCCGTCCGGTGTCTCACTTTCGTGTGCAACGGGCAAAAGCACGGACGGCCGATACAAAATCAGCTGGCACGTCATTTTGCGCTTTGACGACGGCGGTCCCACCTACACGGCGAGCGACATCAAGGCAGTGGTGCTTGCATCCAATGCAAAAGACTGCGATCTGAACGTGTACACTCGATCGCAATGCTTTAGGCTACCGTGCTGTCGCAAAGCCAATGACCCACACCACCGTGTATTTGAAATCGTGGACGCGCGCAGCACTCCCATCAGCTTTGTGCGGCCCAGTGCCGCGCGGCTGCGTCAGCACATTGTGCGAACCGTGAACGCACCCGGTGTAGCTCGACCTGGCCGCCCCGTGCTGGCTCTTGCACCATCGCGTCCGGCGCCTGGCTGGGTGCAATATTTAATATCTGACATTGACGAAGCGCCGTGGAATCACTTTCGCCCATGGGTGCGACCCGGGGCCGGGCACTGGAAAGAAAACAGGTTTTATGTGATGCCGCTGAAAACCGCGTGTGGCATGCCGTGTCCCATTGCCGGCAACGGGCGCAAGCACAAATCTAACCAAAGCTTTATTCAATGGGACAACTTTACGTACACGGCAACGTACCGCTGCCACAGCTTGCGTTGTGCTGGCAAACGCCACGTCTTGATCATGACGGCTGCTCAATTCAACTACGTCATTGGTCAGCTGGACCAATGTTAAACGACGTTCGCTGCCGTTTCTTTTTCTTCGTCTTCTTCTTGTGTATCGTGCATGACAACTTCGACGGCCACCGGGCTCGCCTGCTGGAAGTCTTCTAATCTCGATCGCAGGGCGCGCTCTTCGGGCGTGTCCGTGTACGATGCGTACGTCACGGTGCACGCCGTGCCGCACCCCTGCATCAACTTGATCAGGCTCATGATCGCCAAGCTGGAGCTGGCGCATATGATGTGTGCGGCGCCGCGTTCGATGTCGGCGGGTGCCAGCCACGCCAGACGCGCCGCGCTGCTGACCATTCGCTGCGTGACGCACATGACCGTCGGTGCGCGATTGACGTGCAGAAACGATGACTGGCCTGCTTCGTTTCCGTCGTCCAAGCTTGCCTTGGTTTGCACGCAGACACCGCGCGCTCGCAGCGCAGCCGCGACAGCCATGACCGCGGACTCGTGTTCGGCTACCACAAGGACAACGCGTGCGCCACCGCTGCACTGCTTGCAGGCCAGATCGACGCACAAACTTAATTTTGGCGGCAGCGTGCCGTTGCCCCAATGCCGCCGCGCGGATTCGTGCAGCTGTCGGCGCAACGCTACGGGCATGACCATGAGCCCAGACGTTCCACAAGGCTGCACAAGCGTGCCGGAGCGGCGAGCTACGGGCAGCTCGTGCAAACGCAACGAGTTGGGACACCTGCACACCGAGCACTCGTGCGGCCAGTGCGGAAAGTGATGCGTGCACACCAGGTGACCGCACCCTGGGAGTTGCAGCAGTGGATAATCACCGCAGCGTGACTCTATCTCACACATGGGGCAAGCGGCGCCGGGCAAAACGTCGTCAACATTGTCCGGCGACAAGGCCGTGCCAAACATCGTCGCTTGGCGGTCTTTGTGTTGCACAACGTTTGGCAAGTCATCCAGCAACGCATGGGCGTGAGCCTCCACGTGCATCAGGTTGTCCATCAAGGTGCGCAGGTCGTTGGGCACGCGCACGTGACGAAAGTGCAGCTGGGTGACACCATCGTAGTGCTCTGGGCTGTGAATCACCATCGAGGCTGGTGGCAGCAGCATGCTTTGTATCTGCATCTGTGACATGCCCAGCAAACGACACAGAGAGTGCTCGGTTCGCGTGTTCGCTACACCATTTTCCGGCTGTGCCAGCACAAGATTGAATCGTACGCGCGGTCTGTTAATTGTACAGTGCAGCGGAAAAGACTGCACGGCGTCCCACACCACCAAGCCAAATGTCTCATTCAATACGCTGGCGTGCAGCATTTCGTGCGCAACGCGACACACCACGTTATCATCGTTTTGTGTTGCACACTGCCACCAATACCTCAGCACGGGCGACGGTGCAACTATTAAGACCGCACCACTCACGGGCATTTGTCGCACGTAGTGCAACACCAGGCTGCGGTCGCCGCCGCGCACAACGACGCCACGCGTGTCACACGGAGGCCTGAGCAATATTTCACCGCCTTGTATCCAGCACGAGGCATCTGCCCGGTGGTACCATGGCAAGGACGCGCTGTGCGGTGTGTCCATGCGAAGCCTTAAGGTGTCCATGAGATCGCTCGTGCTGTTGTGGATGCTGTGCAAGGCAGGATTCGTAGCCGCACCCCAGCTAAGTTCCAGCAAACTGGCCAGCTGCCAGCACCAGTACGTGTGCCTTCTTTGCGCCAGCATGGCCATCTCAATGTTCAGTTCCGCCACGACAGAAACGGACGGTGCACCCGTGTGTCTTGGCGACGGAATGACAACAATGGACACATGAAACGGAGGCACCCCGGCACCGGCGTTGTTGTCGTCGTTGTCAAATTCGTTTGTCAACAGCACCAATGTCCTGAGCTGATAGACGCTAACGGCGTGCACAAACTGCAAGCTGTTGTTGACGACACAGGCCAGGCGCGTCAAAACACTGTTTGCATCGCTGCCATGATCTCGCAGGACACCAACAGCGCTGGGTGAGATTTCGCGTCGCAAAGGTACCACCAGTGACAGCACGCGCATGAAGGACATGCAAGCGCGCCTGCAGATCAAATGGCGTCTAATGAAAACATGTCCGACGTCCCGGTAATTCACGAATTTCAAAGTGCTGCTTTCCGCCAAGCCATGGCGGACGACGCGCCTGATCCAGTGTTGCGCGACGTCTTACGATGCATGTGTTTGGAACCCCAGCGTTCAGATGCCTGGTACGTTTGCGCTGCGTTAATAATGCTGCACATCTTGGCCACATGCTGACACCAGTGTATTTTCCCTTGTCCATCTCCACAGGTTCAAAAGCCGTGCCTCGGTCATCATTACGGGCAGCAAATTAAGCGGTATGTTGTTTCTGGACACGGCCCAGGAACTGATTGCATGGCGTGAAGAAATTTTAGGTCTCCGGGCACGCCAACCGTTCGACGCCCTTGCTTTAGCGAGGATTAAGTTTGGCAGAGATCATGAAGACCGCGCAACTTTGGCCACGTTAAAAACGATGAAGCAACATGGTTATGACATATCAATCTTCGAAGCCGGGTTCTGCAGACACCCAACACAGCAGACGGGGTCTTCGCCAGACGGCGTGGTGCTGTGGCCAGACACTGCAACGCGGCCCGACGGCTGCTCGGCCACGATGAATTTCGAGCTTAAGTGCTCGTGCAAGCCCGAGGCTCACAAATCCGTGCCGTACTATTACATACCGCAGCTGTTGTTCGAGATGCGTCACCTGAGTGCCGCCAGCGGCAGAAACGTCAGAGAGACCATCTTCTCATCGTGGAGTGTTCGCAATCACAAAATCTGGCTTGTTCGCTACAGCGATGCGCTTTGGAATTGTCTATGGTCGTGCGTGGTAGAAACAATACTGGTGGATACCAAAGACGCAGGCGAGATTACCCGGCTGCTCAGGCGCCTGCATTTTCTGCGCGACAGCTGCACACGATTCAGCGCAACGGCAACACAGTGCGTGCCGTTACACAAGCGCGGTGGTTGGCCTGCTTTGGACGTGCCCGACAACATCCAATTGCCAGGTGCGACTGCGTAAGACAGTGCAGTAGTCTAAGTCTAGTAATGTACATCGGTGTCAATCGCTTGCCATACACTAAGAACAAAGCTTGCCATGGCCAGCACAAAAAATTCGTCATCACGATTACCCACAAGAGCAAAAACATAGTACACAATGCACACCAGCGTAAAAATCCAAGGCACTGTTACGTAGCCGGCAATATCTTCTATTGTCACTATCAACAAAGCCACAAGACCTACAATATGAAGAAATTTAACCCAATAGCCTAGGTCATTTTGTGTCCATAGATACGCGCTCAGTGTGGTAATGTAAGCCAAACAATACGATGCTTTGTCTTGCCCGGCAACGACCCAGGAAATAACGCTTAGGAGACATATAAATGTAGACACCGGATACGTAATTTCTTGGGGTAAACGCTTCAAAAACCAATTTTGCTTGTTTGCCCATGGCAAAGACGCACCATTATCGTTCAACGCAATAATTTTCTGCATAAGTTATCACGCCTTTGTTTTGCGTCGCTTCGGTTATACCATGTGAGCGCATGCAATGCCTATATCTGCTGACTCCATGCGCCGGTGCTTGACATGTATGTTCCCCGATCCGTGGACACAAAACACGCGCGCGCCGCAGCAATCCTGGTACGGTGTGTCACGCAGCATGCCGCACGTCGGTGTTTTCCGGAGATTGGCCGCGGCCTACCCGGGTGCTGCACGCGTGGTGCCAGGCGTGGGCACATTCCTGGGCCCTGTGACACGCGACGGCCACGACGTGACGTGGCGACACCACGGTCTGAGGCCCAACGGTGACGACACGTACTGGTGGTGCGTCAGCGACGTGGCTGGAGGCTTGGGCGTTGGGCAACGGCTGTGGTCGCACCACGCGCGCATCGCAGAAGTCGTGGCTGGCTTCAGGACACCAAGGTCACGCACGGCACTGGTGCGCGTGCACCACGGCTGAGCCTATGTCCACGACCACTACAAACGTGGCAACGCCGGCAACGTGCACGCGCCACGCTAACATCAACAAAACATGGTTTGCTCAGGCTTTGGTTTGCTTTTGGTTGCTTTGGGTGTAATGCTCATGGTCTCGTGCAACGACGACGTGTGCTATGAGAAATCGCTCGGCCTTCAATACGTCTTTGGCTTCATGATCATTCTAGGCGCGGCCGTATTTGCGACGTGCATGACCGTAGACGCCGCGTGCAGCAAAACGTGGACTTTATTCAAGGATATCGTGCTATGCAAGTGCTGCCGAAAGTAGAAACCGAATAGCATCAATCTAGCTGCACGGCCGAAATAATCTCGTGCCCCTTGTCAAGGACCTGTTTCCACATGTCTAATTGCGCGGAAGAGCACTTTTGAATCTTGTGTTTCAGGTCGTCAACCAACTCTTCTTCGCGCGTACGCTTGCGCAGCTGAGGCGGCATTTTGTTGGTCTTGTGTGAGTGAAACGTGTAAAAGCACACGCCACCCGTGACCTTGTCTTCGAACTTGACCGTAAACTTGACGTTGTCACGACGCGTGTGCATGCCCTGTAGTTTTGTGCGCTTTTTCTTAAGGCCGTGAAACAGCGACTCAAGGCGGAAACAAAGATGTCCGTCACCCGTAACAAGCGTGTTCAGGGCAAAGCACTGCGTGAAATGGTTAATCTTGCACACACGTTTCTTCGTCCTAGGATCAATGACAACTTCCATTGCGCCCGGCGCCACGGTTTGAGCAAATTGGGCAAACAGGGCTGGCTTAGCGTTCGCAGCACCGAGCCAAGAGCCGCTCACCAGCGTAAGCAAAATTCTGTTTGGATCGAAAGGTTTGTTTGGACCTGGCTTCATTGCTAGGAAAGTATCAGGTGTATCGTACACCGTGGTACTTGCGTCTCCGTAGCCGCCCTTGTGTGTAAAAAGAACTTCTGGACTGCTGTTCTTAGGACACAGGTCAAATGCAATAGAATCGCACGGCTGCACAGCACATTTAGAAGTTCGCCGTGGCGGTGGCGGTGCGGTTGTGCTTAGGTATTGCATTGAACTCCGTAAAACCAGGCTTTGTTGGATTTGTGACAGCTTGGCTTGTCAGCACAAGCACACAAGATACGATTCTGCAGCAAAGATACGAGAAAAGCCAGGATTTCAAGTGTGCAGAACTAGATACGGGTGTCGTCATTTTTCCAACACACCATACCATGTGCTTGCAAATCGTTTATCCTTTGCCTGATTTTGGCGCCACCGCCACACACGACAACATCCAGTGCGTGAACACCGTTGCTTTGTTCTCGGACACTGTGCACCATACAATGACTGCGTTGTTTACCGCCCAAGTGAAAAACAACGGCAAATGCAAGACACGCTTGTCATTGGTTTATCCGATATCACCACAAGCTACAGTGGAATCGATGGCTGCAACGCCGCGCGTGGGCCAAGCATGTGCGGCTATTGAGACGCTGGTGAATCCTGAAACACCTGCAAATGTGCCGGTATACCGCGGCCTGTCAGAAGATGAACCGTGTGCCATGGAGTGCGCCCCTGTGCGCGTCTTAGAGGCTCCCGATGGCGGCATCATGATACCGGTGCCATGCGTGGCTGAGCAATTGGAAACGAACCTGTCCGCGTTGTTCAACAAGTGCGCGTACGGCGAAATCAACGACATGTTGGTCGATGCACTAGGTGGCATGTACGGATTTGAACCCGTGCCCGTGGCAGCCGATGCAATGGACGACTGGCTGCAGCAAGTGCACGTGCGCGCGACGCAGGCCATGGCGCTGAAGCTGGTGCACAAGATCTACGAAGGCGTTCTGCAGCACGGCAACAAAGAGTGTCTCGAATTGTTGTTTGGCGCCATCGAAGACCACGCCACCATGTTCGACACACAAGGTTTGTTGTCCAGCGGCAGCGCGACCGAATCACACCACAAGGTGCTGGAAATGCGCACGACGCTGATGCAGCACGTCAATGCACAGGTCATGCTGTACTGTACGGGCGAGCTTGATGCCGGCGCATCAAGCAAGGCCTGCTTCAAGACGGTGACACCACTCGGCAGCCACGTTCCCATGGTGGGGCACGTGCACAATCACGGCAACGAAAGCACGGAAACAAACATACTGTTGTTCGAGCAACGCGCCACCATGGGCACATCGCTGCTGAATCTGGGCAAGCTGACGAACAAGCCGGTGGACATGTTGTACGCCATGCCGTGCGAGCTTGCGTGGAACGGTGCGCCTGAATTGGCCGCGATGCCACACGACGTGTCACGTCGGTTGCGCCACCAGCAAGACGCGGCGCGCGAAGACCTGCAAGCACGTGCGGCTGAAGATGGATTCCCGGGTTACGTCCTGAGTGCGGCGCGCCGCATAGCCGGAGATGTACCGCTACGTGATTACGTGCTGGATGTGCCGATGGTAGCTTTGTATTAAATAAATGTGTGCAACATGTTGCTGTATTTTTAGGCCGTAGACGGCGCGTTGCCCTTGCCACTAAGGCTCGACTTAGCCGTTTCGTACATGATCTCCAGATATTGGTCATGTCGGCTATTTTGCATGATGTGTACCTGCCTGGGCTTCAGCTTAGGCTTCACGTGCTGCACCGCTAGGGCGTACCGTTGCTTGCAGACACGACGTACGAAACGGTACGCTTCCCTAGGGTCGTTGTCGCGCACACAACGTTCGGCTGCGCACTTCAGCTTTCTGCACTTGGCCTTGTCAACTTTGTTGTCCGTTGAGTTATCCTTGACCAGTGCTCGCAACGCACCAAAGAAGAGATCGTGTGCCCTTTGAGTCGACAGGTTCGAATTCTCGAGTGCGGCCACTGCCAGGACCCGTTTCCATATGCTTGTCTGTTTGGTGTCAATTGTTGTGGCCGTGGCGGTGGCGGTCGGCGTTGTGCGCTGCATCAGAAACTTGTGCTGTTGTTGTGCTGAGTCGGAAAATAATGAGCAAAACCTGGCTTTGCAATGATACGATTGGAATCGAATCAAATCGTATCCGCACAAAATCGAATCGTATCTTGTGTTGCCACCCAGCCGTGGATGGAGCTCATTATTTTCACGAAAGCACAAAGTTGCACAACACTTCAACATGCCCGAGCCGACTGCTACACCGCCACCGCCATGTTCACCGCCGCGTGACACTAACGGTCTTGCCCAAGCGCCGGGTGCGCCATGTCGGCCGAAACGCAGGTCGCGTATCCAAGATTTGAATCTGGGTAACTGCCACGCGCGCCGCAACATCTTTGCTTGTGACAACGATGATGACCCGAGTGCAACCTTAGGTGATCCGTAGGCGTAACAAAGACCCATAAGGTTTTTAGTAGTATTATACTAAAACATGACATTTTGATTACAACCTTAGACGGACAAGCATTTGGGTGGGAGTTTTGTACGACGTTTCTAATCGTGATTTCTTATGTGGATGTTCTAGGTGGCTTTCACTATCATGAACTTCGCTTAGTTCTGGAATAAAAACCTTTAACTCATTACAAACATCATCAAAATATGACTGGATGTCGGGATTTATAACATTGCTTAAAAAAGATGTATTGATTTCATGTAGACAATTGCGCAATTTACTGATATCTGCGTTGTTGTGTATTAACGATGTTTGAATTTGCTCGATTAGACGTGTAACAGACTCTGTTTGCCATACACCAGGTGCAGTATATCCTTTTAGTACTGCTTCAATGTATGCAATTCTAGCAATTACAGCAGTTTCTGGCACTTCAAAAGTATCTCGTTCTGTGTCGTAAAATTGGCCAATAGCATGTTGATCTATAATAGGTTCTACAAAAGCAGTCTGTGCAAATTCTAGAAGAGTTTTTATACGAGAAATACGAAAAATCTCAGGCAATAGTTCACTATTCGCAACAGCAATATTCAAAAACCGTACTATTGGTGATTCGTGGCCCGGGGGGCATCTTTCGTGGAACAAAGGAGTGCTGCCCTTTCTCCTAAATTGTCGATTCAACGCATCAAATCCAAGGTTTGGTCTTCCTGTTTTTTTTGCAAATATATAAGGTGCTAGCAAAGCATAACCTATTTCAGCTAAAATTTCATCATAGTTGGCACTAGCAATTGGAATTTTAGTTCTGCTTTCCTGTCGTGTTTTTTCAGAGACGTATGCTTTGTATATTATTTGTATAAACTTTTCTCCGTTCACACGCTGAATTTTTTTGTCGCTGCTTGTATATTCAACTTCATATTTATCATCTTGCCACAACAGCTCGTAAAGTGCGCTTAAAATATCAGGATCAACTTCTGCGAGATACCAACAATACATTCCCAAAGCCGGGAAAGTCAAATTTACGCTACGATTTCGCGATGGTCGAGTTGGAGGTCTTTTCTGAACACCTTTGCCACCGTGCCCTGTGTCTCCTTTAGTAACGTCTTTGCCTAGGGAAACGCTTTTTCTTTCTGAGCGTTTTGCAATCCATATGTGTTGTTTTTTAATGTGATTGGCCAAGGCCTTTGCTTCTTGTTTGTTAAACGTTTTTACCTCTTCATCATCATCAAACTCAAAATGCCTACCTTCTTCAGCCAATATAGTTGCTTTGGCTAGTGCCGCTTCTTCTTCGTATGTTCGCTCTACATGTGCTTCAAGTGCCTTTTGTGACACGCTTGATCCTCGGACAGGATTAAGTTTTTTTGGCACTTTTACACCGTCAAACAGAGTCTTTTTTCTAATCGCGTCTGCTACTAAATCTTCATTACGTCTGTTCATTGCTTCTAAGATACGTGCATTCAGATCTTGTTCTGCACTCATATCCTATAGCCTTTCCCCACGCTCGAAATCCAGGCTTTCTATTTATAGTGTTGCGCGCAGCAAACACCGCCGAGTGCTCTCACAAATCTCAGCGATCACCAGCAATCGACTCGATCAACATGAACGGTTTCCGCATGCAAGAACTCACCGCCACCGCCACCGCCATCGCCAAGCGCCCCATATATGATATGGCGCTAGACATGTGGCCCTTGTACCTGGCTTGGAAGATGAACTGCGTGATCACGCGCGGCTCGATCACGTTCACGTCGTCCTCGGATTTGAACTTGAAGATTTGCCTGCCGTTACCTTCGCCAGAATGGATGGACATCATGCTGACGCTGGCCGGTGGCGACATCGACGCGCACATCCACATCAAGTACTACGGCAAGGTCACGGTGTTCGTCCCCGTACGCACGGTGCCGCGCCCCAGCTTGGTGCGCTGCACGGCCGGCAAGTTCGATCCCGGTCTAGATCCCGTGTACCACAAGTCCGTATTTACCCCGTTTACGCAGTGCTAGGTTTTATCTTTCTTATGTAATATATACCATACATTCAATTCTATGAAACACGTGCTTTATTCTTGTATACTACACCGACCACAGCATACGGTCCATCTCATGCTGCACTCGGTCACGACCATGGGCTTCCACCAGCTTGCGCCACTGCACCAAAGCAATCTCAACGTACTTGTCCAACATGATGTGATCACGCGGCAGCAACACCGCATTAAAGTAACAAATCGTGCAATCGACAATGTCGCGCCACATGGGGTCACGCACCGACCAGTACTTGCTGCGCATAAGGGCCTCCATGGTCTTCTCGTGCGACAACATGGACTCGTTCGGCACCAGGTTGCTCTTGGCATAAGCAGCCGTTATCTCGGCAAGGAACTGCACGTTGTTCCAATTCACATCGTTTGACAACGGCACATTCGGCTCGACCTGTGCCATAACTCCAGGTAAGCGCAAATCGCGCAGTGCCACAACAAATTTAGCTTTACCGGGTCGCTTGTTCGTGAAGTGCACCACAGGAACCGTTGAATCGTGTTCGTTGTTGTTGCGCTTGCGCTTGCGCTTGGGCTTGCGATTGTGTGTGAACAATTCTAGCAACACTTCGGGCGCTATGTTCATCTTGTCCAGTTCACGATCGACCTCGAGATCGGTGGCGGTGGCGGTGGCGGCCTTATCGCTCATGGGCAATGCTGGATTGTTCACGCTTGGCAGAGATCAGAAAAATGAGCTTAGAACACCAAAATACGGGTAATCGAAAAAAATCGAATCGAATCGAATCGTATCTTACACCAAGATACGATGTCAAAGCCTGGCTTGCTGGTCTACTTCTCACAATTCTAAGATTGATAACCTGAAGACATCTCGTGCAACAATGCAATCCACCGCCACCGCCACCGCCACCGCCACCGCCACGGCTGCGACACTGGGCAAGCGCAAGCGCCAGCGCAATGCCACGGACACGGACAACACGATTTCACTGCAAGACGAAGTGCGCTTTTTGAAAAGCAAAGTGCGCCAGCTGGAGCAAATGGTGCAGTTTTTGTGGAACCAGCAAGAGGTCGTGCCTGTAATGGACTTGGACTCGGACTCGGACGCGGACGCGGACTCAAGGCATGAAGATTGCTCAACGGACAAGACGAACAACTCAGCGTCAGTGGTTACAGTCGAGCAAGATGAAACCAGCGGCGCCGGTGCCGCTTCGGTGCAGGACATTGTGGTTGGCTCAACGGACAAGTCGAACGACGCAGATGTGGTTGTCGCTCAAGCAGAATCGTTGCCAGACCTTGCTGTTGCCTCAACGGACGATTCGCACGCCTACTTGGAGAAACATTGCACTGCGCAGAACACGACAAAGAACATAGTCTCTTTGCAAAAAGACGATTCGCTTGCTGATCTTATGGATTTGGACCCCTGTAACGTGCCAATTCTGCCCAACGGTGACTTGGAGTCTGACGAAGTTGCGCTGCGTAACGTGGGCTGCTTGCACGTGCGTTTTGAGATGGTCGCCGGCGAACTCAAGGCACTGCGCACGGCTGACATCCGGCATCCGCGCAACCCCGACACCAACCCCAAGTGCTTCAAGATGGATTTGTTGCTGAACCATTTCAGCATATACACGGAAGCTTGGCTGGGCGATTACCGTTCGCTGAACACGGGTTTCTTCACCGTATCGGGCGTGCTGCACTGTGTCTTTGACTTGTCTCCATTGCCCGGCGACCGTGTTTCTTTTGCTGCCTTGGTTTGGTTTGAGGCGGCCAACTGAGTGCTGCTGCATGTTGCATGTTGCATGTTGTCACGATGCCTTGTCCCTAATAAACAAGTTACGTGTTGCGTCGGCCGCGTCCACCGTGAAGCTGGCGCTGGCCAGCCACAACGGCAACAACCAGCAGGGCACTTGGTGGTTGTACCCGTCGTACTTCCACGTGCCGGACCGCTGCTGCACGGCGATCACCTCGCCGATCCACATGCAGGCGGCCGAGGCCACCACGGGCAGGTCTCTGCCGGGGCGCCGCGCCACGTAGGCCACAACGTACAGCACGGCGGCACGCAGCCACGCCGGCACGCGGTCGCCGCACAGCACGCAGGCGAAGGCCCACAGGTAGATGCCCAGCAAGCGCTGGATGACCTTGGTGTTCATGGACGTTGCACCTAGAAACATAACTTGAACTGGTTAGTTGCGCAAACGCAACCCGGGATTGATCAACACCGCTGCTTCGTTCTGTGGTACACCTCTCCACTTTCTTCCTTGTCCATTTATGACAACGTTATAGTACACCCACTGCGCTACTGGATCCATATGATTAATTGTTTGTGACCCGTATACAAGTGCTTGGGTCAGCAATAAAGACTTAGCTTGGTGTTGTCCCTGGTCTTTAACTACTCTAGTTTGTTCCACATATTGGTAGTATAACGTGATTTGACGGTGTTGATCAGATCCTGGATTATCAAAATTGACATGGGCAATGTGCACGTGAAACAATGATGGTCTACTTAGTTCTTGATAAACAAAGATATACTGACAGTCGCGCTTGTGAACAGTTACATCAGGAGGAATTACGGTTGCCATATTTTGCACCGTGACGACACTGTAAACCCCACTGTAACGTTTATAGTGTACGCGCCTGCGCTTGTGACTCAATGAAGAACATTCTCAGAACATTCCGTATCCTGTTGGCAACGGCCGGCCCCACAGGCCGTCACAAATCTTCCAACATGCCTACCAAGCGCTCGCACCAATCGACTCTCGTGGCCGCCACCGCCACCGCCACCGCCACCGCCACGCCAAACGCCTGGCTGGCCGACTATCTAGCCGACCTTGGCCCCAGTTCAACGCCTACGCGCGTACCGTATGGTGCCCCGGACTTCAATGCCACCATTGCACAGCAACTTGCCGCCGTGGGCGTGGTCATCGTTACCGGCGTGCTGGAACCCACGGAGATCAGCGACGCCATCGACAAAATGCAGGCCTGGCAACAATCGGTCCCGGACTACGGGTGGCTTCACTTGAATCTGGATCGCCACGGCGTCCACAAGTTCCACCAGGCGGGTCACCAGGAATTCGCGTGGGCAATTCGTTCGAACACGCGCGTCCGAGGCACGTTTGCGCACTTGCACGGTGTGTCGGACGTTTCGAACGGTCTGGTGGCTTCCATGGACGGCTCGTGCTACATACCGTCGGACAATCGCAAGGCTGACAATTGCTGGCTGCACACGGACCAGGCGCCGAAGCTGGTGGGCCGCCGGTGCATCCAGGGTTTCGTGTCGCTGACCAGCAACACGTCGACGGGTCCGACCTTTGTGTGCGTTCCGGGCAGCCATTTGGTGCACCGCGCGTACTTTGTGGCGCAGGGCATGGCCGACGGCGGTTCGAACTTCCAGAAGATCGAGCGGCGCCACGTGGACGCGCTGCGACCGGGTCAAAAGGTGGCTCTGGACGTGCCAGCCGGTGCTTTGGTGCTGTGGGACTCGCGCACGTTTCACCAGAACCAGTACGGCGCGCCCGGTAACGGCCAGGAACGCCGGGTGCAGTACGTGTGCTACTTGCCGAAAGACCACGCGGGCAACACGCCGGCGATGCAGCGCAAAAGGTTGCAGTACCTGAAAGATATGCGCACGACGTCGCACTGGCCCTACCCTTTGCGTGTGAACGGGCTACAGGGCCAGACCTTTGGGCAGTCCCGGCGCCGCATCGATTACAGCCAATTGACACCACCCGATTTGCGTGGCTATGGGTCGGAGATAGCCAAGCTGGTGTGACCTTTTTTTTTTGACCACTATAAAGGCCAAGGG
>MDSZ01143509.1_pt1 | contig 33313 bp, 32 predicted proteins | sample 811201 | NCBI WGS metagenome assembly MDSZ01 (sample SAMN05326647, study PRJNA326480) | marine metagenome | isolation source: seawater | place: Indian Ocean: North | collected 2010 | reverse complement strand
CGTCGCTGCCCTAGCTTGTATTGAGGGTGGATATTCTTTTTTACCAATTAATTTTAAATCGACTTATTTAGAAAAAAAAAAAATTATCAGTTATTGTAAGCCTAAATTAATTTTAAAATTTGAAAACAAAAAATTTATTTTAAAAAAAAAAAACTAATGAAATGAAAAATCTGAAAAAACAAATTTGTATTTTTTTTACTTCTGGAACCACTGCATTCCCCAAAGGTGTTTGCCACACACCTCAAAATTTAATAAATAATGCGTTAAAATTTAATAAAATCATTGGCATTAAGCAAAAAAAAAATTTTCTCCATTTATTTCCAATGTATTATATGGCAGGTTTTTTAAATTCAATTATTTGTCCATTGCTTGCAGGAAACAAAATAGTTCTCTTTAACAAGTCATCAGTTAGTAATTATTTTAATTTTTGGGAAGATATAATTAAATATGAAATTAATTATTTTTGGGCGTCCCCATCAATAATTAATATAATTTATGAGCAGAGAATGAATAAAAATTTGTTGAACAAAATTAAAAATATACTTAATTTTATAATGGTTGGAACTGCTCCTTTTCATAATCATTTAAAAAATAAATTTAAAAAAAAATTTCATATTAAATGTCTTGAAAGTTATGGCTCAAGTGAAATGCTATTAGTTTCAACAAATTTAATTAATAAATCGTTCGGAAGTGGAAAACTTTTAGACGGAATCAAAATTAAAAAAGACACATCAAAAAATTTATTAATTTCGAGTCCATTTAAATTCTATGGCTATTTAAAAAAAAAAAATCAAATTGAAATGAATAAAGATGAATATTTTAATTCAGGTGATACATTTGAAAGAAAAAAAGAATTTATAAAATTAACTGGCAGAACAAAAGATATTATAATTAAAGAGGGAATAAACATAAGTCCAAAATATTTAGAGGATCAGTTGTTAAAAATTAAATTTATTAATGAAGTGGCAGTAGTTGGATTAAAAAGTAAATTATATGGGGAAATTCCAATAGCTTTTATTAAATCAAAAAAAAAAATTTTAAAAGAACATATAATTGAAAGTTTAAAAAAAAAAATATCAGAAAAAATTATACCAAATGACTTCATATTTTTAAGTAAATTACCAAAAAATCGAATTGGTAAAATTGATAAAAATAAATTGAGAAATAGATATGATACTCGGTCTTGATCATTTAAGTCTCAACACTAAAGATAAAAAAAATTTTAAAAAAAATTTTTTTCAATATAATAAAGTATACGAAGAGTACGCTCCGAACCATAAAGAAAAAAAATTATTTCTTTACAAGAGAATTAAAAATCATCACATAGGGTTTTATTCAATTAAAAAAAATCTACCTCCTATTGAAAAAACTTATTATGGAATAAGAAAATTTAGCGCAAATAATATTAAAGTTAAAAAAAATAAATTTTTTTTAAGTGTGCTTTCAATCAAGCAAGAATCTGTTTTTTGGGGAAAGGTTTTTAATCTTGATGAAAAAAAAAATATTATTAATTTTTATTCTTTTTATGATCAAAAAAAATACAAATTTCATCTTAATGAAAATTATAATGGCAAAGAATATTTAGATTATATCGGATACACATCTCTTTGTTTTGTATCAAGTGATATAAATAAAGTTTTTAAAAGTTGCAAAGATTTCAATATTGAGATATCCAAGATTTTTAACTATGAAATGAATAGGAAAAAAATGAAAATTTTTTTCTTTAGATCGCCAGGTGGAATAATTTTTGAAATTGTCCAATATTTATTATGAAAAAAAAAGTTAAAATTATCGATTTATCTTTAATGTTTCATAAAGGTATGCAGACTTATCATAGAAACTATCACCCAAAATTCAAAAGATTCAAGTCAGCCACTCATAAGACACACAAAAGAGAAGTGTCAACAATTCAAATTGGTAGTCATCTAGGGACTCATATTGATGCGCCAAGACATTTTATAAAAAATGGTAAAACAATTGACCAATACGACATAAGCCATTTTTGCGGGAATGCCATTTTAATTGATCTCAGTAAAAAATTAAAAAAAACAATCATATCTATAAAGGATGTTAAAAAAAGATTTAAAAATTTTAACGGAAAGATTGTAATTTTTAGATTTGATTGGACAGATAAATATTATGGCAAAAGTAATTTTTTTTATGATCATCCTTACCTCGATTCAGAATTATGTAAATGGTTAGTAAGAAAAGGTATTAAATTAGTTGGTTTTGATAGTCCTCAACCGGATAATCCAAAAAATTCTTTTACTAAATATAAAGATGGTGAAAATCATAAAATATTTTTAAAAAATGATGTTTTAATTATTGAATATCTTACGAATTTAAAAAAAATTAAAAAAAAAACATTTTACTTTATTGGTGCGCCTCTAAACATTCAACATAGTGATGGTTCTCCAGCTAGATGCATTGGAATAATTTAATGTCAAACTTAGACAAAGAATTAAACTTCATATTAAAATATTTAAAATTAAATAAAACAAAACAAATTGATATAGATTATTTGGCAAAAGGATATGTAGATTCATTGGGATTTGTTAAATTTGTAGTAAGTATAGAAAAAAAATTTAAAATTAAATTTGATCAAAAAGATTTTATGAATAGAAAATTTAGAACAATCAAAGGTCTTGCATTGATCATAAGCAAGAAGCAACAAGAATGAAATTTACTGCAAAGAATTTTCATAAGTCTTTAAAAAATATTGGAATTAAAAAAAATGAAAACCTATTTATACATAGTGATTTAGGTCTATTAAAACAATATAAAAATAAAAGAGACATTTATCAAACATGTAAAATTATAATAAACGAACTTTTAAAAATTATAGGAAAAAATGGAACTTTAGCTTTTCCTACGTTTACTTATTCCTTTACAAATAAAAAAAGATATTCCCCAAATATCTCTAAATCAATATGTGGTCATTTATCTGAATATGCAAAAAAAATAAAATCTTCAGCCCTATATAGTGACCCAAATGTCTCTGTAGTTGTTATTGGAAAGAATAAAAGGTTTTTATCTCAAAATTATACTGAAAACGCCTATGGAAAAAACAGTTTCTTTCAAAGATTTTATGAACTCGATGGACAAATTTGTAATATAAATATGGACTCTGCATCAACATTTATCCATCTATTCGAAAGAAATTTAAATGTGAAATATAGGACCGATAAAACTTTCCATGGCTATATTGGAAAAAGTAAAAAAAAAGTTAAGAGCACTATCTTTGTTATTAAAAAAAATAAATCTTATATGGTTGATTTTACAAAATTTCATTTAGCAGCAAAAAAATATTATAAAGTTTCTAATATCGGAAGAGGTTTTATAGGTAAAATTTCATTAAAAAAAACTTTTCAAATTGTCAGTTCAGGTTTGAAAAAAAATAAGAATTTTTTGATTAAAAAAAAATGATTATAGAAAACTTAAAACAAACATATAAATTTATACATCACAACTTAAAAAATTTTAAAATAAAAGATTATAATAATAAAAATATAATTTTGGTTGAACTATATGATTATAAACCATCAACTATTCCGTTTTCATATTTAAGCAATGTATTATCTGAGAAACATGAAGCTAAGATTGTTTGTTATCAACCATATTTTTTAAATTTTATACAGAAAACAAAATATTTTTTTAATCAATATAACCCATTTGGAATAAACGAAATATATAAGTCTTTTGGGGTAAAAAAATTTGTAAGTCCACAAATATCATTTACCACAGCTGAAAAAGAAGATTATGAAAGAATAATTAAAAAGATAAAAAATAAAAAAGATATTCTAGATATAAAAATAGACAATATATTACTTGGAGATTTAATTTATGATGAGTTTTTGAGAAGCAAGAATACTATTACAATTAACGCAAATTCTAGTGAATTTAAAAGCTTTCTTAAAGATGCTATTTCACTTTATTACTATTGGAAGAATTTTTTTAAAAAAGACAAAATTAAAGCAGTCTTGATAAGTCATCATGTTTATTTTATGGGGATTGTTCCTAGAATAGCAATATATAAGAATATTCCAGTATATACAGTTGGTATTGCTGAAACCCCAAAATATTTATCAAAAAAATATCCAATAAAACACTGTGGATTTGAAGATTATTTTAAAATTTTTAAAAATTTTAAACCTTCTTTGCAAAAAAATCTTTTGTTAGATGCTAAAAAAAGTTTAAATGAGAGATTTCTTGGAAAGAAAGACATTAAAATATTATTAGATAGATATACAGAAAAAGATTTTTATAACCAAAAAATAACAAAAAAAAAAATTCTTTCTAAAACAAAAAAATTTAAAGTTTTAATTGCAGCCCACCAATTTAACGATGCTGTCCATGTGTATGGAAAATTTTTATTTACAGATTTTTACGAATGGTTAGATTTTTTAGGAAAATGTACTAATAAAACCAATTATGAGTGGTATATTAAATTTCATCCATCAGAATACAAATCTAATTATAAATATATTAAGTATTTTGCAAAAAAATATCCCAAATTTAATGTTCTTCCTATTGATGTAACAAATAATCAATTAATAGAGGAAAAAATAAATATTATACTCACTGTTTATGGTTCTATTGGACATGAATATCCATTATTTGGCATACCAGTAGTTAATGCATCAAAAACTGGTCCACATAAACTTTTTAATTTTAATATTTATCCGAGAGATATGAAACATTACAAAAAAATAATCACTAATTTAGATAAAGTTCCTTTAGTTAAAATAAAAAAAATACAAAAAAATTTACATATCTACTATTTAATGAGATTTTTAATGGAATACAGTTTGATAGATGGGTTTAAAGATAAAATAATTAAATTTGGCCCAAATTATCCAAAAAAAATTTATGAGATTTTTTTAAAACAGTTTTCAAAGAAAAGGAATAAAATGATAATTAAAGTTTATAAAGATTATGTGAACTCTAAAAAATTTAGAGTATATGGAAACAACCTATCTAAAAAATGTAAATTAATAAGATACGGCTAATTAACATTAATTATGAAAGCAATAGTTCTTTTGCAAGTACGATCATCTTCAAAAAGACTTCCTAATAAGTGCTTTTTGTTAATAAAAAAAATTCCATCTATTGTCTATCTTTATAAAAGAGTCGTTTCTAAAAAATACTTTACATCTATTTTGACTTCAAATCATAAAAGTGATGACTTTTTATCTTATACATTAAAAAGATATAAATTAAATTTTTTCAGAGGAAGTTTGGAAAACGTAAAAAAAAGATTTCTAAAATATTTAGAAAAAAAAAATTTCGATACAATCGTAAGAATCACTGGCGACAATCTTTTTATAGACTCTAGCTTAATTTCAATGTTGTTAAATAATTTTAAAAAATCGAATAAAAATTATTTATATATAGATTATAAAAAAAATAATTTACCTTATGGTATATCAGTAGAAATTTTTAATAAAAAGCTTTTGAAAAATTCCAAAAGCAAATCTAATTTTGATAATGAGCATGTAACTTCTATATTTAATAAAAAAAATGCTCAATTTAAATTAAATAGATATTTTAAAAAAAAAAAATACCATTTAAGATGTACTCTAGATTTTATTGAGGACTACTTAGCTTTAAAAAGAATACTTGACACAAAAAATTTAAATACAAAATGGAATATTCTATGCAAAGAAATAAAAAAAATTACAATATATAATAATTATTTTTCTTTTAAAGTTATAAAGACAAGACAAATCAAAAGAAATGAACTGACAAAAATTTTATTATTAAAAAAAAGTTATTGGAAATATTCATTAAATTCCCAAAAAAAATTTTTTTATAAGAACTACAAATTTAATGATAAGCATATTCTTCTCTATAATAAAAATAAACTTATAGGATACAATTGTCTAAAAAACATAAAAATCAATAATATCAAGTGTTTGTTATTAGATAGTTTTATAGTTGAAAAGTCATATAGAGGAAAAGGTATATCAAGCATGCTAATTTCTAAATCTATGAATGAAATTTTAAATTTAGATAAAAAAGCTTTTTTGTTAGCAAACAAAAATTCTATTAAGCTTTATATGAGATTTGGATGGAAAATAATTAAATCAAAATTTTTTAAAACAAAAAAGAAAGACTTGTTAACTATGAAGTTTAATTCTTAATTATTTCAAACTTTTTGAATTTTTTTTTGCTTCTTTTACCTAAAATTTTATAATATTTATTTGCTTCAATCCCATATCCCGGTCTTTTACACGTTATGTTTTGTTCAGTGAACCTCTCCCCAATTTGTATATCTTTTTTTGCAAACATACTTTTTCGGGCAAAAATTCTCATTTTTAATTCTTTTTTTGATGGTTCAATTTTGCCTGTTCCTTCCATATTTTTATTTTCTTTTGCAAAATCACAAATTATTTTTAAATCATTAAAGTCAGCGGAACTTTTGTGGTCAGGACCATCGGCATCTTTGCTAAAAGTAAAGTGTTTTTCTATAATTCTCGCTCCTAAATTTATAGCTTTAATTGATCCAATTACACCAATAGAATGATCTGACAATCCAACATTTTTTGTTATTGATAGTAATTTTTTCATTCTATTTAAATTTAATTCATTATAGTTAGTTGGGTAAAGAGAAACGCAATGTAATAATGTAATATTTTTTTTGAATAATTTAAAAGCAAAAATAATTTCATTTTTTGAAGCCATTCCAGTAGACATAATGACATGATTTGGCTTGGTTTTTTTAATTTGATTAAGTAAAAATAAATCAGTTATATCTGAGGATGCAATTTTAACAAAATCAGTTTTAATACTTTGAATTAATTTTAAGCTCTCTTGATCAAATATACTAAATCCTAAATCAATTTTTATTTTTTTAGTTATGTGTTCGATTTTCTTTAACCATTTTTTTTTTAAAGATACTGATTTCCACATTTCATATAATGTCTGATTAGGCCTGTTTCTAAAAAGTTTATATTTTTTTAAATCATTTTTATCTGCGAGAGTTTCAGCTTTAAATAGCTGAAATTTTACTGCATCTGCACCAGCCAATTTAGCAAGTTTTATAAGTTTAATTATTTTTTTTATACTTCCGTTATGGTTTATACCAATTTCAGCAATAATATAGCACTTATTTTTTTTCATTAAAAAATTTCTTTATTTGAAAGGTTATAAAATCAATGTCTCTTAAAGTTAAATTGTTATGAAATGGTAGACTTAGACTATTCTTAAAAAAATAATTAGTATTTATCAAATTTGATCCATTTAATTTTTTTTTATAGAACGAATGTTTATGCGCAGGAGTATAATGAATTGTAGAGTAAATTTTTTTTTCTTGAAGAAATTTAGCCACTTTATCTCTTACGTTTATTTTTTTAAATAAGATAAGAAAATTATATAGAGCACTTATGTCAGTTTTACTTACAGATGGAATTTCTATTATTCTATTTGTTATAAGAGAATTTAACTTTTTTAAATACCTATCTTTTAATTTTTTTCTGTATTTAATTATTTTATCAATTTTTTTTATTTGTATAATTGCTATACTTGATAAAATATCATTAAAATTAAACTTATAGCCTGGCAAACCTGCATTTAAAATTCTATAGTTCTTTGTATTTTTTCTATTCCAAGTATCTTTATCAAGGCCAGAATTTATTAATATTCTGATTTTTTTTGCTAATTTATTGTTATTTGTAGTAATAAAACCACCTTCACCACTCGTAACTAGTTTATTTGCATGGAGACTAAAAACTGTAACAGTATCATTAAAAGAACCAACATATTTGTTATTTATTTTTGACCCAAAAGCAGTTGCAGCATCATCAATAATTTTAATTTTATTTTTTTTTGCTATTTGGACCAGTTTATTTAAATTAAGTGGATTTCCTCCATTATGAATTGGTATAAAAAATTTGGTTTTTTTTGTAATTTTTTTTGAGAACTCAGCTTCGTTGACATTGCCTGTTGAAAGCTCAATATCACATAAAGAAATTTTCAGTCCTAAATTATAAATTGTATTAATTGTTGATATGTATGTATTTGATGGAGTGATTACCTCGTCACCCTTTTTGGCTCCCATTGCTACTAAACATATAAAAATACCACTAGTAGCTGAATTTACAGCAATTACATTTTTTGTTTTTATTTTTTTTCTAATTTGCTCTTCTAGTTTTAGAGTCAAAGGTCCCGAAGTAAGCCATCCAGACTTTAAAACTTTAACTACATTTCTAATCTCTTTATTATCTATATATGGCTCTGATAGTTTATAAATTTTTTTCATTTATGTAATTTTTTTTTTTATAATTTTAAATAAAATTTTTTCAATTCTATACATAGATTTTCCATCTATATATCTTAAATCATTTTTTTTCTTAAGTTTCCCGTTATTTTTAATTTTTTGATATTTCTTTATTATCAGAACAAGTTTTTTTTTAAATATTTTATTTCCTTTTCCAATTAAATGTATTGCTTTAATTCTCTTTAATTTTTTAATTGAATATATTTGATTTTTATAAAGTTGGGTAACAAGAGTAATATTATTACTAGCCAATGACTCAAACATTGAAATGCCACCAGCAGTTATTGATAAGTCTGTATTTTGAAAATAAGAGTGAAGGCTAGTCTGATTTTTTATAAAAATAATTTTTTTGTTTGATAAATTAAATACTGGATTTGAAACTCTAAAACCAGGTCCAATTACAATTCGAATTGATATATCTTTTAAATCTTTAATAATTTTATAGAATCTATAAACAATATTTTTATTATCAGAGCCACCAGTAGTAATTAATAAATTAAATTTATTTGATATTTTTTTTTTAACCTTAGAATATTTTTTGTCTAGTAATATATATTTTATACCTTGAAAAATATTTTTTTTATTTTTCAACTTTTTTTTTAGCGAAAATATTCCATTTATTATGTAATAATTATTTTTATAATCTATGTCATCGTGATCTATTAAAATTATATCTTTTAAATTTTTATTTTGACAAAAAGATAAAAAATATTTTGAAATTTTTTTTGGAGTGTCGTTAATAATTAAGTCATTTGGTTTTAAAAAAAATAAGTTATCATTATTTTTTTTTTTTAATAAAATATTTTTTCTATCTATATACCTATTTACTATTTTGAAGGAATCTTCGTAGGCACTGAATAAGAAATAATAATTAAATCTATTTCTAAATTTTTTTTTTAATAATTCATATAATTTTAAAATTCTAAAAAAATGACCTGTGCCAGCTATTTTCCCTGAGTCACACTCAAACTTAAATACTACATTCTCCATTAATTTTTTTGTTTTTTATAATATTCTATTGTAATAGTTCATTATCTTTTATCTATGAATAAAAAATTTTATAACGATCGAACAATACTTATTACTGGTGCTTCAGGTTCAATTGGATCAGCAATTACTGAAAAAATACTCAAATTTAATTGTAAAGTTGTTAGAGCAATGAGTAATGACGAAGATGGTATTTATAAACTTTCAGAAAACTTGTCAAAGAAAAATGAAAAATTAAGTATAAACATGCAAAAAAATAAAATCAGATACTTTGTTGGAGATATTAGAGATCCAAAAAGATGTGAAGAGATTTGTAAAAAGGTAGATATCATCATTCATGCTGCTGCCATGAAACATGTACCTATTTGTGAATATAATCCAGGAGAAGCAAAAAAAACCAATATAAGTGGAACCAAAAACTTAATTAAAGCTGCAATTAAACATAATGTAAAAAAATTTCTTTTTATAAGTACAGATAAAGTTGTTAACCCAAAATCCGAAATGGGCAAAACCAAGTTACTTGCAGAAAAATTAATACTAAATGCAAATAAAATTAACAAAACAAAGTTTTCAGTTATTAGATTTGGAAATATAATTGGATCACGTGGTTCTGTTCTTCCAAAATTTTTAGACCAAATTAAAAATAATCACAATTTAACAGTTACAAGTAAAAATATGACGAGATTTTTTATAACTATAAGTTATGCTGTAAATAAAATTTTGCTTGCTATTCAAATTATGAATGGCAAAGAAATATTTATTATAAAAAATATGAATTCTATAAAAATTTATGATCTAGCTTTAGCGATAAAAGATTATTTTAAGTTTAAAAAAAAAATAATTATTAAAGGCCGTAGAGAAGGTGAAAAATTATATGAAGAACTTGCAACAAAAAATGAGCAAAAAAGAATAGAAATTCATAAAGATTTTATTATTTTAAAAAGTAAAAATTTAAAAAAAGTAAAATCATATAATTTTGCTAATTCTTTAAATTCAGAAAAAGCGGAAAAATTAAACAAAGAACAAATAATTAGTTTTTTAAGAAAGAGTGCTTTAATAAGATAAAATAATATAAAATCTTTAATTTGTTATTCTTATTATGTTTATAAAATTAAATATTATATAGGAAAGATATTAGTTAGAAAACATTTCAAAATATTATCTTAGCTAGATTATTATTTCTTCAAGATTTTTTTGTATTTTATTATAAAGATTATAATACTTTTTTTTTTTAAGTTTTTTAAGTGAAATTAAAATTATTTTACAATCCTCCAAAGAATTATGTACATTTTTAATATTTTTAATTTGGAAATATTTTTTTAGTTTTTCTGTTTCAATGGATATCCCAGTTTCCTTTTTTAAGAATGTTCTTAAATTTAATAAATTTATATTTTTCTTCAATTTTTTTTCATTATTAAAACTTGTGTTCATATTAAGTAATTCTAAATCTTTGCCATTACATATAATTAATGATTTATTTTTTATAATTTTATTTATTCTTTTTAAAAAATCTTTAAAATAAATAGCTTTTGAGTATTTACTTAAATTTAAGTTTGTAAGCTTTATTAATCTACCAGGTATATTTTGCTTAGTTTTAATATAGAAATTATACTTATTTAATATTTTTAACTTATCAAAATCACTTATTTTAATCATTGAAAATTGAAATATTTCCGGAAATTTAATTTTTTTAAATTTAATAAGTTGTTTAAAAGATGACTTGTTTTTACTTATTGATATAAATTCTGTATCTACGATAAATATATTCAATATTTCTCCTAAAAGTTATTAATTATTTTAATTAAATAAATTGTATTATAGAAATCCCTTGATATAAATTATTTTTATAAATGTTTGTAATAAAGTCATGTTCTCTACAATAAAAATTAAACAATTAAAATTTTTTAATTTTCTAACAACAAAAAAAACCATTAACTCCTTTTTACTTAATTTTTTTGGCTTACAAATATTTAGATATCTTCTTTCTAAGTTTATATATTTTTTATTAGGTTTTTTTATTCAGAAAAAAAAATGCAAAAATATTATAAAAATGGTTATTTAATGATTGATAAATTTTTGTCTGAAGAAAAATTTTTGAAAATTAAGGAAGAATTTAACAACATAATCGAGAAAGAGAAAAAAGGTAGAAATACTTACGCACAAAATTACTTAGAAAAAAATTCTTCAATAAATTACATTTTGTTTGAGTTTGAAGACAACAATGAGAATAAAATCTTATATCCAGAGTTATATTCTCTCTATAAAGATAAAAAAATTTATAATTTTTTTCAATCTGCAGAGAGAAAAAAAAAAGTCATGTTATACATGAGATTGGAAAGAGTTATAACTAATGATCAATTAAAAAATGACGCTAATTCTCACTGGCACGTAGACACTTTTCATAATACTCACAAAGCATGGGTTTATCTTACAGATGTAAAAAAAAAAAATGGTCCTTTTAATTACTTAAAAGGTTCTAATCGTTTGTCAATAAGAAGATTAATATGGGAATATTATAATTCAATTAAAACTTCAATTGATAAAGATTTTACAGCTTTTTTTACTGATAAAAATTTATCAAAAAAACTTGAAGAGAATAAAATAGAATTTGACTGTGAAAAAAATAGTTTTTTAATTGCAAACACTCATGGATTTCACAGAAGAGGTGATGCTATTACCGGACAAATTAGAGATAGTGTTTCTTTTTATACTAGAGAAAATCCTTACAAATTTTTCTAAAATAAATGTTTAATACACCAGTAGTTTTATTTTGTTTTAATAGACCAAGTGAAACCAAAAAAGTTTTTGCAGAGATAAAAAAAATTAAACCTATTAAGATCTTCTTGGTTATGGATGGTCCTAGGAAAAATAATAAAAAGGATATAATTAATTGTTTAAAAGTAAGAAAAATTATTTCAAATATAAATTGGAACTGCAGAGTTCATTCAAATTTTAGTAAAATAAATCTAGGTTTGAAAAAAAGATTTACCAAAGGACTTAAATGGGTTTTTTCTAAAACAAAATCTGCTATAATTTTAGAAGATGATTGTTTACCATCTAAAGATTTTTTTTATTTTTGTGAGAATTTGTTAAATTATTACAATAAATCTAAAAAGGTAAAATTTATAACAGGTAATTGTTTTCAAAATAAGAAAATGAAATTAAAAGAAACATATTATTTTTCAAAATATTCTCATATATGGGGATGGGCTGCATGGAGTGAAACTTGGAAAATGTATAATGATAATGATGAATATTGGGATAAATATCTAAATTCAAAAAAATTCGATAAAATTTGTGAAAATAAAAAAGAAAGAAAGTACTGGAGACAAATGTTCAAGGATATAAAAAGTGGAGAACTAAAGTCTTGGGCATTTTATATGCTAATGTCTATGTGGAAAAATCAAATGCTTACAGCTACCCCAAAAATAAATTTAGTCAAAAACCTAGGTTTTAAGAAAACAGGGACCAATACAAAAAAAATTGGAATTAAATCTGTCTTATCAAAATCAAATATCGATAAACCAATAATTCATCCAAAAAAAATATTAATAAATAAGAAAGCTGACGAGTATGTTTTTAATAATGTTTACAACTTAAGTTTTGAAAAAAAAATAATTAATACTTTGAAATCTTTGATTAATTAAAATGTTAAAAAAATTAATTAAATTATTTTTTCCACCTATTTTATTAGATGCAATAATTAAGATAAAAAAGAAACTGAATAAAAAAAAATATGTTCAAAGACCGTCAAAACAAGAATTAGATCTCTATTACAACCCAGAAATGGCAAAAATACTTGACGAGTGGGGAGAAAGAAATGCATGGATTGAAATTCAACACCTTTTACATGGAAAAAAAACAAATATTTTAGATATTGCATGTGGCACTGGAAAGGTTATTGAAATTTTAAAAAAAAATAACGAGAGTCAAATATTTGGTTGTGATATTTCAGAATTATTAATTTCAAAATGTATTGAAAGAGGCATAGATTCAAATAAATTAAAAATTTGTGATGCAACAAATCTTCCTTATAAAGAAAATGAATTTGACTATTGTTATTCTATTGGGTCTTTAGAGCATTTTACTGAAGATGGAATAATCAAGTTTTTAGAATCTAGTAAAAGAGTAACAAAGTTTGAGGGATTTCATATGATACCAGTCTCTAAGTCCAACAAAGATGAAGGTTGGATAAATAATTACCAGAGTTATTTTAACAACTCCTCAAGATGGTGGATAGATTTATGTAAAAAAATTTATTCAGATGTAAAAATAATAGATTCTACATGGGAAGATGAAATATCGACAGGGAAATGGTTAATTTTAAAAAAGTAATAAAATTTTAAAAACAATGTTTCTAAAAAACTTTAAAAAAGTATGGTCATTATTTGACAAAAAAAACAAAGTCAACTTTGTTTTATTAATATTTTTCATAATAATAGGGACCTTTTTTGAGATGTTTTCAATTTCATTGTTAATACCATTAGTAAGTATTATTCTAGATAGTGGTAATTATACTTTTCAATTATTATCTAAATTTAACCTTGAGTTTATAATCAATTATTTAAATTTTAAAAATTTTTTATTTTTTTTCTTAATCATATACGGGATAAAAACTTCTTTTCTTGTTTTTTTATCTCATTTTCAAATAAATTTTATAACAAATTTTTTTACAAATATTTTGAATAAAGTATTTAAAAAGTATTTATATTCTGATTATTTATTTCATTTAAATAATGAATCTGCAAAATTTATAAGAAATCTTAATTCAGAGGTGCATGCAGCCACTATAGGGTTTACCAGTGCGGTTTTAAATATAATTTTAGATATATTTATATTATCTGGTCTTTTTGCTTTATTAATTTTTTTTCAACCAGGATTTATTATTCTTCTAATTTCAATTTTATTTTTACTTATTTTGTTTTTTTTGACTGTTTTAAGAAATCAGATCCGCCAAATTGGTAAAAGACGCCAATTTTTTTCATTTTTAAATTATAAAATTATTATTGAGGCACTAGGCGGTATAAAGGAAATAAAAGTCAATGATGCTGAGACCAAAATTCAACGAGATTTTTTAAATAACTCGATACTTTTGAAGAAAACAAATTATTATTATGCACTTCTAAATAATTTACCAAAATTATTTATTGAATTCATAGTTATATCAATTGTCATAACTATCATGTATTTTTTCTTAAAACTAAATTACCAACCTGTAGAAATTATTACTTCATTAACAATATTGATGGGGGTTTTATTGAGGGCATATCCATCTTTTACAAAATTATCAGTTGCTTTTATAAACTATAATCTCCACAAAGCAGCATTCGATGTAATTTTTAATGAGCTACAAAACTCAAATTATGAAATTAACGATGATAAAGAAATAAATTTTGATAACTCTTTAAAGTTTGAAAATGAAATTGTTTTTAAAAATGTTTTTTTTTCGTATCCTTCAAGGGATCATAAGGTACTATCAAACATTAATTTAGTTTTTAAAAAAAAAGAAAAAATTGGTATTATTGGATCGACTGGTTCTGGAAAAACAACATTTGTTGATATTTTAACTGGATTATTAAAACCTTCCTCGGGAGAAGTTTTAGTAGACGGAAAAAATATTAATTTAAATTTAAAATCTTGGCACTCTTTCATAGGCTATGTGCCACAGAAAGTATTCTTGAATTCAGATAGTCTAAGAAAAAATATTGCTTTTCATCTTCTCGAAGAAAAAATATCAGATAATAGAATTTTACAGTCAATCCAAGGAGCACAATTAGACTTATTTGTTCAGTCCTTAGAGGATGGACAAAATACAAAAGTTGGTGAAGATGGAAAACAACTATCAGGCGGTCAAAGACAGAGAATTGGAATCGCAAGGTTATTGTACAAAAATCCAGAAATATTTGTATTTGATGAAGCAACGAGTGCCCTTGATGAAAAAACCGAAAATAACTTTATCAATGCGGTAGAAAATTTATCCAAAGAAAAAACAATATTTATTATATCCCACAAAAAATCGATTTTAAAAATATGTGATAAAGTATACAAGGTAGAAAACTCTAAAATGGAAAAAATATAATAATAACAATTATTTTAGAATGTTAGAATAACGAATGAGACTCTTTAAAATATTTTCTAAAAAAATTCAAAATTTTTTAGGATTAGATGAAATAAAGCAAAATATTAAAGATTTAAAAGTACTAAATGGTAAAAAAATTTCAAAATACAACGACTCTTTAAAGTCTGGAAATTTAAATGATTATGAATTTAAAGTTTTTTCTCAATTTGGTGAAGATGGAATAATTCAATTTTTAATAAAAAATATAAATTTATCCTGTAACAAATTCATTGAATTTGGAGTAGAAAATTATGAGGAGGCCAATACAAGATTTTTAATGGAAAATAATAATTGGTCAGGATTGATTATTGATTCTTCATTAGAAAATATAGACCATATAAAAAATCAATACTATTATTGGAAGCATGATCTAAAAGTAATAAATGAATTTATCACTAAAGAAAATATCAACGAAATATTAAAAAAAAATAATTTCATAGGCAAAATTGGAATATTATCAATAGATATAGATGGAAATGATTACTGGATATGGAATTCCATAAATTTAGTAGATCCTGATATTATTATTGTAGAATATAACGCAAGGTTAGGAAATCATAGCTCACTAACAATTCCATATAATAGTAATTTTAAAAGAGATAATAATTCAAAAAAAAATGTTTACGGGGCATCATTAAGTGCACTTTGTAAACTTGGAAAAGAAAAAGGTTACGAACTAGTTGGCACAAATTCTAATGGTAACAATGCCTTTTTTGTTAAAAAAGATAAAATTAAGAATAATAATATAAAACCTCAAACCCCAAAACAATGTTTTCATATAAATTCATTTTCTGAAAAGAGAGATGGCCTTGGAAGAATAGTAAAGGAAGTCGATAAAATAGAAATTTCGGATTTTATTGAAGTTTAAAGTAAACATTACGGAACATTGTAGTAGATGATAAAAAATAAAAAAATATTAATCACTGGCAGTAAAGGTTTCATTGGAAAAAATTTAAATGATTATTTTAAAAAAAAAAATAAAATATATAAAACAATTTATCTTGACCAAGATATCTTAAAAAAAAATAATCTACCTAAAAATAAAAAATTGAATAAGTTTAATATTAATCCAGATATAATCTTTCATTGTGCGGGCCCAAGTTCTGTCTCAGAGTCTTTTAAGAATCCTAAACTAGATTTTAAAAAAAACTATTTAACAACTAAATATTTATTAAAAGAATTTATAAATAACAAAAAAAAACCTCTAATTTATATTTTTTCCTCAGCTGCTGTTTATGGAAATAGCAAAAGAAAACTCAAGCCAATATCTCCATATGGAAAAAATAAACTAAAAGTTGAAAAATTATGCAAATATTACTCAAAGAAATATAAATTTGAATTTATAATTATGAGATTATTTTCTGTTTATGGAAAAGGTTTAAAGAAACAATTTTTTTGGGATATTTGTAATAAATTAATAAATAGAAGTTTTGAGTTTTATGGTAATGGTAATGAACAGAGATCTTGGCTACATATTAATGATCTAATTCAGGCAATAGAAAAACTTTATATAAAAAGAAATAAATTAGTAACCTTAGATATTGGTGCCCCAAAACCTGTGAAAAACAGATATATTGTAAATTTATTTTTAAAAAAAAATAAATTAAAAATTATCCCAAAATTTAATTTTAAAACCAGGGAAGGTGATCCTAAAAATTTAATCTCGAATAACAAAAAAATTTTTACATATAATTGGTTTCCAAAGGTAAAAATTGAAACAGGTATAAACGAGTATATTAAATGGTTTAATAAACATTATAAATAGTCTATGAAAAATATAACCTCAAAAAAAAATAAAAAAATTGTTGTAGCCTTTTTTTTTGAAAGTCTCGGTTCTTGGGAAGGAGAAAAAAATTATTTAAGATCACTTCTTACTGCAATTAATGAATATCATGATAATTTTGTAAGAGTAAAAGTTATTTCTTCAAAGAAAATATGTAATAAATTAAAAAAGATTAAACTTAAGAATATTGAAATTATTGACTCTAGATTATTTTCAGAAGCAGGTTTTTTAAATCTCTTTAGGAAAATAATTGGAAGAATTTTAAAAAAATATGATCCTATTATTTTATATTTTATAAAAAAGTATAAGATAGATATTATTTCTCACTATAAACCATCTTATTATTGTAAAACAATATGTTGGACACCAGATTTTCAACATATCAATTATCCCATGAACTTTAGCAATAAGGAGATAACTAGAAGAAATAATCTTTATAATAACATTGTTGAAAATTCCTCAGTTGTTCTTTTAAGCAGCAATAGCTCAGTTCAAGATTTAAAAAAGTTTACATATAAAAAAATAAATTATAAAAAGCTAAATTTTGTTCCAAATTTAGATTTTAATTATTTGAAAAAAAAAAATTTAAATAAATATAAAGTCAAAAATTATTTTTTAGTACCAAATCAATTTTGGAAACATAAAAATCACTTAGTGTTAATAAAAGCTGTAAATAAATTAAAATCTAATAACACTAAATTTAAAATAATATTTACTGGGGATAAAAAATCACAAACTGATCAAAGTGTTTATAAAAATATTATGTATGAAATTAAAAAAAAAAAATTACAAAGATTTTTTTTATACCTGGGAAAAATACCTTATTCAAATCTTATAAATTTGATGTACAGATCAAAAGCATTAATTAATCCATCTTTTTTTGAGGGCTGGAGTACTTCAGTTGAGGAGGCAAAAATTTTAAACAGGAAAGTTTTATTATCTGATATCAAAGTACATAGAGAACAAAAGCCAGTTAAATCGTACTTTTTTAATCCTTATAATCACGTTGAGCTATCAAAAATAATTTTAAAAGTAATTAAACAAAAAGATACCAACAAATCTTTAAAGATTTTAAAAAAAAGATATTTATTTTATAGAGCAAAATTCGCTAGAGAATATTTTAATATAATAAAGTATACATATAAAATTTAGGGATTAATTCCATTAATAATTTTAAATTTTAATTAAACATTTTATCGTTTATTATATTTCTTATTTGTTCATTACTAGAAAAATTTTTTTGAGAAATTAGATGCTCATTTATATAAAAATCATATTCATTAATTTTTTTTTCAGTTCCGTCATCAACTTCATCTAAGTTTATATTGTGAATATTATCTATATTTACTTCTTGTAAATTTATTTTTGAAATATAATTCTTATTCCTATTGGTAAAAAAAGTACCTAGATATTTACTATTTATAACAATTATTTTTTTTTTATGCATAATTGCATAATTAACAAGTAAAGACGAAAAAAAAATAACTATGCAAGATCTGGAAATATAATTTTCGGTTTCATATTTCTTAATATCAACTAATTTTTTAATTTTATTAAAATTTTCTGAGTAAGGATACTTAACTTTGGGATGTAAACAGTAAATTATTTTTTTATTATATTTTTTTTTTAATTTACTAAAAAAAACAATTAAGTTTGAATAATATTTTTCTCTATCTTCATCTGAAATTTTACCTTCAACATTTATTCTATCTTTATGGTCAAATCCACTATCACAAAAAACTATAAATTCCTTACTTTGAATATTTTTATCTTTCAAAAAATTATCATAGTAGAGACTGTTTACTCTTATTAAATTTTTATATAAAGAAAAACTTAAAAACGGAACCAATCTTTCAACTTTTTTTGAAAATGTCCTATTAAAATTATCCTCAAAATTTTTGCTTGAAAAGAAAAAATATTCAACTTTTGAAACAATTCCAATAATAGAAAAAATTCTAAATAAGTAGTATTGAAATTTGACATTAATAAATGAATATAATTTCTGTATTAAATTTTTTTTAATTATTTGATGTTCAACAGGGAAATATCCTATATTACCAACTATTATATATTTAATTTTTAAAATTTTAAAAATTATATGAAGGTGAAGATTTTTTAAATTATTTAATATTTTAACAACACCAACTGCATTTCTTTCTTTAAAAAAATTAAATAATTCAATAAATGAATTTGGTTCAAAATAATTTAAGTTATTTAATTTATTTCTTATATCTATTTTATTTGAAAAAAACTCTAAACCTGAAACATTAACAATATAAAATTCCGTATCTTTTGGGGCTAAATTTTTATAATTTTCAACATGAAAAAGAATATTATCTTTAAATGCGTTGATCCTATGAAAATCTAATATTACACAAAATATCTTTTTTTTATTTGTAGTTCCTTCCATGCCATTCTATAAAATTTTTTAATCCTCTAGAAATAGAGAAATTAGTTTTAAGTTTTAAATCTTTTTTAGCTTTTTTTATATCAGCATACGTTTTGACAACATCTCCCGATTGAATTTTTAAAAATTTTTTTTTGGCCTTTTTTTTCATTATATTTTCTATAATTTTAATACATTTCATCAGATTTACTGGCTTTCCATTTCCAAGATTATATATTTCGAATGGTACTTGACCCATTTTATGAAGATGAATGGAATTTGAATTTTCTAAAGAATTTACAATACCTTCAGCTATATAATCAATATACGAAAAATCTCTTTCATGATTACCTTTATTGTAGATTTCAATTTTTTTATTCTTTTTTATATTTTCTACAAATTTGAAAAAAGCCATATCAGGTCTTCCCCAAGGACCATATACAGTAAAAAATCTTAAACCAGTTGCTGGTATTTTAGTTAATGAGCTAAATGTATATGCCATAATTTCATTAGTTTTTTTTGTTGATGCATAAAATTGAATTGGTTTATCTGTTGTATCTGTTTCTAAAATCGGAAATTTTTTTTTATTACCATATACACTACTTGAACTTGCAAAAACTAAATGTTCAATTTTTTTATTTTTTAAACTCTCTAAAAGATTAAAAAATCCCAAGATATTGCTATCAAAATATTTTTTAGGATTTTTTAAAGAATATCTTATCCCTGCTTGAGCGGCAAGATGAATAACATATTTTATATTTTTTTTTTTAATAAAATTAAGAATTTCCTTTTTATTTCCCAAGTCTAATTTTTTAAAAAAAAATTTTTTGTTTTTTTTTAAAATTTTTAATCTTTCTTTTTTTAAATTTACATCATAATAGTTGTTTAAATTATCTATTCCTATAACCTTATCTTTTCTTCTTTTTAGTAAATTTAAGCATGTATGAAATCCTATAAAACCCGCACATCCAGTTACTAAGATCATTATTTATTTTTTTTTCCAAGGTATTTTTTTTTCAGTAAAACCTTTTTGTTTTAACCAGTGCTCTATAACTACAAATTGCCAATCTGCATCTACATCAAATCCATAATCTACAAATATAGCTTTTGATCGCTTACCTTGCCATTTGCATGGTGGATTACCCTCATTCATTTTTTCAAAACAAATTTTTTTCATAACTTGAATTGAAAAATCGCAAAAATAGGCTTTTCTTCCTTTGCCTCTAATAGATGAATATTTAAATTTAAAATTTTTCAAATTTGTAAACGGTTTTATAGTTTTTTTTTTATCTAGTGTTCGCGCTCTAATAGGACTAAACATATCGTAATTTGCAACTGAAAAGCATGAATCAAAATATTTAGTATTATTAATAAACTTTATAGCTTTCTTTAATTTCAAAACATCGATTGCCGGATTATTACAAAATAATAATGTTATTGATTTAATTTTTTTTATATCTACAACTTTTCCAATTTCTTTATAAGCATGAACCAAAACATCTTCAGTTAATGAATCTGGCATACACAGTTTCCTTGGTCTATTAATTATTTTTGAATTATATTTTTTTGCAACTCGAATAATTTTATTACAATCTGTTGAAACAAATATTTGATCTAATTTTGCGTATTTTGCTGCAATAAAAGCATATTCTGCAGACGGTCTCCCTAAAATTTTTCTTAAATTCTTACCTGGAATACCAACGCTATTTTTTTTCCCTATAACTAAACCAATATTCATCTTAAACCATATTAATATTTGTTTTTCCTCCAAATTTATCTTTTTTAAAAAGGTTTGATACATGTATAGCTGTACCATCACCTCTTTGAGCAATGTACAACGGAGAGAAATTTTTCTTTAGCACATTATAGTTATCTATTCTTATTATTTTCCCGTCTTTTTTTGAAAAAACTGGTTGCCTTGTTGGTTTAACGGGAAAAATAGAGTCAGGGAATTCATCATTTATTATTTTTAGTGTTGAACTTAAATAACTTTTAGAGAGTTTTTCGAAATTATCATCAAAAATTAAGAGGTACTCATAAGATTTTATGTGCATTAATATTTTTTCTTTGTATATTTCAATAACATCACTTAGGTATAATTCTTTATTAATCTCAAATTTATTTCTTAAAAAAAATATATAATTTTTTTTCTTTATTTTAATTTTGTATTCAGAAAAAACTAAAATTCTAGAAAATTTATATTTTTCTATTTTTTTTATAAATTTTTTTAGTTTTTGATTATCTGTTTTTTTTAAGAAAAATACAGGCAAAAAGTCTTTTAGTTTAATATTCATTCTTCCTATTTTAAGAGAAAAATTCTTCTGATTTTTCAAAATAGCTTTGCTGGTATTAATTAATCTTTCTTTATTATTATCCTGATGAAATCCATGATGATGATACACGATACTTTTAGAAGAATAAAAAATATAATTATTTTGTTGTTGTTGTTCATTAGCCCATAAACGGTCTTCCATATTAGTTGTTTTATTACTAAATTTATTCTTTTTCCAAGCAGATTTTCTTATCAAGCTACTAGCATTATTGAAAAAAGGGTCATTTTTTTGCAACTTATCTTCAGACCCATATAATAACATTAAATCTCTTATTGTTGATGGATCGCTAAAACTAAAAGGTATTTGTCTTGAATAAGATGCACAAATATTTTTATTTTTTAATAATGGATTAATCAATTTCTCTAAAAAAAATTTGTCATATGGTAAACAATGGGCACTTATAATTAAAATATAATCACCTTTAGTTTTAGATATACCATAATTTAACATTTTTCCTGGAAGATAGTTTTTGTTATAATTAAAAACTTTGACTTTTTTTAATGATTTAATTATTTCTATTGTTCCATCGTTACTTTTATTATCTAAAACACAAATTTCATCTGGTACGATAGTTTGATTTAAAAGACTGCTTATGCAATTTTTTATCCACTTGCTTTCATTACGAGATCTTATTAATACAGAAATTTTATAAGTCATTATTTATAAATTTTTTATTATTTTTAAATATTCATTATCAATAGGTATGCCATTTTTTTTTCGATATGTAAGCATATCCTTTTCTTTGTTACCAGGTATTAGCTTAAAGTATTTTTTTGGTAAATTTTTTTCCATTTGTTTGTAAATATTGTCAAATCCATTTGTCTTTAAAATATCAAAATTAAATAGAATGAAGCATTGTGAAATTTTTCTGAATGATTTTTGATCTTCACCGTACATTGGAAGGATTTGATTTGAAACGTTTGAACCAGTTATACCAGATGTCATCAGCTCAACCAATAATCCTAAAACAAAACCTTTATAACCACCTATAGGCTCCAAAGAAAAAACTTTTGACGGATATTTTGTAATTTTTCCAAATTTGTCTCTTGCTAGATTATTACTTAAGTATGAATTAGCTTTTCTTATATTTTTTACTTTATTAAAAGTTATCTGTGTTGTTGACATATCAATATATATATATTTGCCCTGACTCCTCCGTAAAACGTAGCTTATCGGATTAGTACCAAAAAATCTTTTTTTAGGGTATGTTGATGTTGCAAGAGAGTCGGCATTTGTAAATGACATGATGGATAAATTATTTAATTTTCTTTTTTCTAAGAAATTATAACCATGAATTCCAGCAGCTGCGTAATGATCTACATTACTTACACTTGCAAGACAAATACCGTTTTTTTTTGCTATTTTGTATGCTTTTTCCAAAGTCCTTTGAGCTACAAAATGCGAAAAATTATTATTTCCATCAACCAATAAAAAAGTTTTTTTTTTATTAAATTTTATTTTATTTTTGGATTTGATCCTTTTATTTCTGATATTATTTATATAGGTCTCAAATAAATTTATTCCATGAGAATCTATACCCATTAAGCTAGCATTGATGAGGGCATCACTAACATCATCTGCAACTACTTTAGGACATTTATTTGATATCATAGCTTTAATAAAGTATTTTTTTAGCTCTGTATAATTAATTTTCATTTAATTGTTTTCTTACAATATCCAGAACATTGCTGCAAAAAAAATTTTGCTCAATACTAGCTAGTGATTTATTATCTTTATTAAAATATATTTTATCCAAAAATGCTTTAAAGGATAAATACCCATAACCACTTAAAGTTTTGTTATTATAAAAAGTAAAATTATTATTTCTAATTTCAAAAATATTTTTTTTGTTTACAAAATCCAATCCTCTATATCCTTGGTCGGAGTTTATATGAAGGTTTTCTGAGATTACTTCTATATTTTGCCTGCTTCTCATTGGGTAATTAATATTTTCTATCCAATTAGTATTTATATTTGCAATTATTGTTTTTGTTCCACTTTTTAATTTCATGTTTACACTCACTAAATCCGAGGTTTTCAATTTTAATTTCTTTGAAACATGATTTGACGAAAACGACTGAATTTGAAGAATTTTTGGCTTAAACCAGATGTTTAACAAATCTAAATAATGTGGTCCAAGATATTGAAATGGATTTGAAGTATTAATCCACTTATTAAATATTTTCATCATTTTTATATTTTGAGAGTAATTAATTATTATTTGATATGAATTAGATTTATCTTTTTTAATACAATCTCCGATAAATCTATTTTCTAAATCATATCTTTTGTGATAGTCAATATAAATATCTGTTTTGTTTTTTTTTGATAAAGACAGCATTTTTTTGTTTTCTTTTAGAGAAAAACAAAATGGCTTTACTGCAAAAATAGGAACCTTATTTTTAATTAGCATTTTTGAATAATAAAAGTGATACTTTTCAGGTAAAATCAAAAAAGCAGAAGAATGCTCCTTAAAATTAATATTTTTTTCAATAGCAATTTTTACTTTAAGTTTATGATTAAAAAATAGTTCATTTTTTCTTTTTCTACTTAATATATGTCTTACTTTTTTTTTAGTATTATTTCTGATTAAAAAGGTAATTAAAATATCATTATCATTGTTTTCCTTAGACCATTGAAGAATTGATGAATAACAAATTCCTAATATTTCATCGTATCCTAGAGAGTAAAATCCAGTACCTATTATTAATATTTTTTTCATTTAAATTTAAAGTTTTGCTTTTAAAAAACTATCTAATATTAAGTTACAATCAACTTTTAATGCCATCAAATCGTAGTACTTCTTAAATTTTGATACTTCTTTTTTGTCATGCACAACTCTTCCAAATTTCATAGATGGTTTAATTCTTTTAATTTCTTTTATTTTTTTTATCAAAATTTTTTCAAAAGAATTTAATTTTTTTTTGTTTTTATCGAACAGCTGAAGTTCATTCATTAAATCATATGTTCCAAAATAAACACAATCAATTTGTTTATTTTGTATTACAATATCCTTAATATTTTTTAAGCCTTCCTCACTTTCGATTAAAATACATACAAAAATTTTTTTATTAGCTATTTTTTTGTGGTTAGAAAAACTTAATTTTCCATATTTAGAAGATTTTGTAAATCCGCTTGCCCCCCTTGTTCCCATCGGCGGATAAAAGCAAGAATCTGTTATCAATTTTGCATCCTCAACTGTTCTTACATCTGGAACAAATATTCCATCTACATTAGCTTCTAGTAATTGAAGTATCTCCTTTTTATTTATTTCTCTTGGTCTAGCATAAGCCTTCATTGAGTTTAAATGAGATGATCTTACATGGTTGGCTAAATTTGTTAAAGAATGGTGACCGTGTTCGAAATCTATTATAACAAAGTCATAATCAGCCAAACCAATTATTTCAATTATGTCGGAATTATCAATAACTGACCAAGTTCCAATTTGACTTTGTTTTTTCATGCTATTGAAACGCTTTATTGCACATATTGCTAATTTTGACTAATAAATAAATCATTTATAAACATATAATTTTAAATAGTTTGGTACATATTTAGAGATAATCAATGGTGAATTATCATAAAATTTTATAAGCTCAATCTCAAATGTTTTTTTAAAATTATATTTTTTTATCATTTTAATTAGTTCAGGATTTAAATCATAATTAACAATCATTATCGATTTAAAATTATCTTTAAGTTTTTTAAAATTATCATCATTGAAATTATAAATATTGTTATGTCTGGAATATCTTATAGGACAGCTTGATATTTTAATTTTTATTGATTTCATTAAACAAATAACATCTGAATAAGTTCCATCATTAATTATTAATCCAACATCCTTTTCGTCGATGATTTTAACAAGTTTTTCTTCGCTAAAAGAATCTTTGTATAATTTAGAAAAATGAAAAAAATTAAATGAAAAAAAAACAGTAAATAGGAATATTGAAGCTATAACAATATAATTCTCCTCTGTTTTTTTAAAAATTTTTTTAAAAACTACCTCAAATCCAATTGTAAAAAGAATTGCAATAATTGGTGTAAAAATTAACAAATGTCTAGTTGGTCCAAAAGCTGAAATATTGAGAAAAACTAGTATTATCCAGTTTATTAACATTAAAAGAAATAACAAAATAATTTTTTTATAAGTAAAATCATTGGATAGTATTGATGAAAAAATACCAATAATTACTATAATAAATAATATAGGCTGCAAGATATAAATTCCAATAATATTATCTAAAAAAAAAGAAATATTTTTTGAAATTAATAGATAAAAATTTTTACAAAAAAAAGTTAAATAATTTAAAAAAGAACTGTCTATATTTTTAATTGCGTATTCCCAATTATTGCCGGCGGTTGATTCTGTCATACCATAGCTTTGAAGATTTAAAGAAATCATATGAAGCAACAAAGGTGTTGCTAGAATAGTTATAATTATTCCAGAAATAACAAGATTAAAATTATTATAGCTTAATAATTTTTTTTCTTTGAAATAATTTGAGATTAATTTTAATGCAAAAAAACTTGGTAAAAGTATTAAACTTATATAACTCAAATACACCTGAATGCTAACTAAGAGTGAAAATTTAATATTTGAAATTAAATCAATTTTATTATCTTTCAAAAATCGTTTATTATTATTAAAATCTATTTCTCTCAAAAAGAAATATATTAGAAAAATAATTGTAAATGTTGCTGCGCTATAATTGTAACTCCTTTGTGAAATATATATCATTGGTAGAGAAAAAATAACTAATGTAACTGGTATTAGAGAAAAATTATTTTTAAAAATGTATTTGTTACAAATTTTAAAAGTTATAAAAATAGTAAGAAATGAAAAAATTACTGATGGTAATCTTCCATAAAATTTTAATTCATTATAGTTCATGTCTTTATTTATAGTCCAACCAAAAAAAAGGTATTGCAATGGTGCGAAAGTTGAATGTTTTGATGGTGTTAAATTAAATAAAATATTCGATAGAATTTTCTGAGATTTGTCTATCAAAGGGTTTTTTTTTGCTTCTAAATCTCTTAATAATGACTTTATTTTATCATTATAAGTTGGTGAAATTGTATCATTAGCTAAGTCATACAAATCTAGATCATCATATTTTATTAATTGAGAAATAGATAGCTGATCATCGGTTTCTGAGTAAAAAGAAACGATGTTTGAAAATCTTGAGATAAAAGCAATTACTATTAATAGAATAAGTATTATGTTGATATTTTTACTATTCATTAATTATTTAATTTTTAAAACAACTCTTCTATTTAGAGCAAAGATTTTAGGAAATAAATTTATTAATATATCATCAAAATTGTCTAATAAATTAAGGAAAAAATCATTTAATTTGATGTGGGGTGAATTAACAGAATTTCCACCACTATTCAAAAAAATTGTGCACTCATTCAGCTCATTTTTTACAATTGAAAAATTTTTATCAATAAATTTATTTTTATTTTTTTGTCCGAAAAGAATTCTACCAGTTGCGTTATTTTGTAACCAAAAATTTCTTTTATTTATATTTCTTAAATCTAAATCCCACCTTTCGTGATTAAATACTTTTAAAAAAATTTTGAAAATAAATGATATTTCTGGTTCATTTATTAATATCAATCCTTTTTTATTAAGCATTTCTTTAATTTTTTTTAAAAGTTTAATTGGGTTTTTAGAATGATGAAGTGAATGGTTTAATATAAAAATATCTACTTTTTTTTTATATTTTTTTGGTATTCTTAAATTATTCATATCAATTTCAATGTCTATTAATTTATGTTTATAAATATCAGATGTAATTATTTTAGATCCTAAAAAATTTTTTATAAATCCATTTCCGCTACCTAGTTCAATGATAATTTTTTTATTTCTTATAAACTTCTTCATCCAATTAAATCTTTTTTTTAATAAAAAATTCAAATTTTGATTATCAATTAAGGTTTTTTTTGATGCTTGATTAGGGTTTAAAATTTTTAAATATTTCATTAGAGATTAGTTAAATTTACTTATAGGATAAGAAATAATTATTCAATATTATTTAATGAATTATTTATACCATTCATATTTAGATTTACCATTAATTAGTTGTTTAAATGCAATAGTTCTTATTCTTGGTCTACATTACTTAGGCTACTTTATATTAAAAATTACAAAATTTAATTTTGTAGTAGAAAAATATTCAGCTGCAAATTTTCAAAATATATTAATCTCTTACTTTATTATATTATCAATTTTTTATCCGTTGTTACTTTATTTTGATGGTTCTATCTATCTTTTAAAAGTTATAACATTCGTTTTATATTTATTAGGAATTTTTTTCATATTTAAAAAAATCATAAATATTCATGTATTAAAAAAAAATAATTTAATAACTTTTATTAAAATTTTCAGACAAAATAAAATTTTAAATTATCTAGAACTAATAATCATATCTTTATTATTAGTTTCTTATTTAATTATCAGCTTGTCCCCTGTAACAAATGCCGATTCTCTAGATTACCATTTATATACTGCAAAACATATTATTAATTATGGTAGTTTTCCAAATTACTTAACAAACTTTCACTCAACACGACTTTCTGGAGCGGGTGAAATATTTATATCAATAGGATTATTAGCTGGCTCAGAACAATTTGGATCTCTTCTACAGGCTTCAGGATTATTATCCTTTATTGGTATTTTTAAAAAATTTAGATTAAAAAAAATATATTTAATTTTAATACTCTGCTCTCCTGTATTAATCTTTTTTACAACTTCATTAAAACCTCAGTTATTTAACATTTGTGCATCTGGATTTGTATTTACGATAATATGTTCAGAGTTAAATAATTTAAAAACTAGTTCAAAATCTAATCATTTAAAAATTGTTATTTTTGCATCCTTAATTTTATATTTAAATATTACAGTCAAATTCTCTTTTTTACTTGGATCTTTTTTATTATCATTATTGATTATTTATTTAGGCTATAAAAGAAATTTAACTTTTAAAACTATTCTAATTCAATTTTCAATTTATTTAGTTGTAATATTACCCCCAATAATATGGAAATACTTTAACTTTGGAGGTAATTTCTACGAATTATTCTTTAGTCCTTTTAGCACAAATTTATATGGTCTAGATTATTTTAAATTATATTTGACGAGTCTTAATAAGGGAAACTTCTTGTGGATTTTTTTTCCTCAAAACTTTAAAGAAATTACCCAAACGTTGGGACTTGGCTCTCTTATAGTTTATATCTTATTTTTTAATTGGAAAAATATTAACTTTTTTATTTTAACTCTAATTGTATCATTTTTTTTAATAACCCACTTTTTTGGTCAATTTTCTGCAAGATTTTTTTTGGAGCCATATATATGGCTAATATTATTTACATCTATTTTTTATAAAAAATTTAGTATCAATATCTATTTTAAAACAATTTTTTTTCTACAGAGTTTTGCTACAATATCTATATTATTTTATGGAATAATTACTCTTTTTCCAGGGAATTTTTCATCAGAATATAGAGATAGCGTTTTATCGAAACATGCAAATGGATACTTAGTATTTAAATGGGCCAAAAATGAATTTGAGAAATTTAATTATAAAGGTCCAATAATTTCTTCAAAAAGATCAATTGGTTTTTTAAATAACATATCTGTTCCTCCTGAACATTTATATTTTGTAGATTATAAAAATCCAAAAGCTAAAATTTATATAAATGAAATCAAGAGACTTAAACCAAAATATATTTTGAATTCTAAAGAAACAGATATTTTTTCAATTTACAAAAATTGTTTAGGTAAAAAAGTTTCACATGCTACAAAATTGGATCGTCTTGCAGTCAGAAATCCCTTCTTGGAATCTAGTCAATATTATGATGTTGAAATATACGAATTCAAATATCAAAAAATACCTAATTGTATTATTGATGAAAATATAAATTATTTAAAATAACTTATATATTAAATTTTAAAAACTCAAAAATGTTTATAATTGAGTATGTAGGATGGAAAGACCATACAATTAAAAATATAAAATAAATAACATTTATAAAAAGTTTATTTTTTTTTATATTAAAGTTTGAAATTATAGAAAAAGATATTAATAAAATTGGGTAGCTATAATTGGCCAGTCTTATAAAATTTTTGCCGGTAATTACTGGGCCACCAAGCAATGGCTGCATTATTAATATGAAGGCTGTAAGAATTATAAATAAATTTAAAGAATTAAAAAATTTTTCATAGATTAATTTGTTGCTAATATACAAATAGATCAAAGGACCAAAAGTTAAAAGTGGGAATAATATAAAAATTAATAACTGTTTTAAATTGTAATCTGTAACAAATAATCCAAAAATTGTTACATAATACAAATCATCGGCATTCACTGTTGTCTCAGCCATACTAGCATATGAAAAATTTAATGCATATAAAATTAAGGTGATTCCAGATATTAAAATAATATCTTTACTCACTAAAAATTTACTAAATTTTTTGAAAATAAAACTTAAAATAAAAATCGAATATGAAGATATTATAAAAGCTAAAATATTTTGCCTAACTAGTATACCTATTCCAATCCCGATAAATAAATATATTCTAAAAGAAACTAGTCCCATTATTATTAATAATGATGCATTTAAAAAAATAAGATCATTAATTAGTGTCGGTAATGCTAAATAATATCTTAGTATATATGGATTAAATATTATTAATAAAATTAAAGTTAATCGATTATTTTCTGAACACTTTATTAGTTTTAACGTTTTATTTATAAAATAGATTAGACTTATGCAAAGAATAATAGAAAAAAACTTAAAAAGTAGAAATATTTCGATACTAAATAATTTACTAATTAAACCAATAAAATAAGGAAAAAAAAATCTCTCAGATTTTATAAATTGTATACCCTTTGCTACTTGTGGTGCTTCTTTTGCAATTAGATAATAGTCAAAGCCATCACTTCCTCCAAGATTACGTGTTTGCTCCAAATTAAAATTTTGAGTAGTAAATAATATGAATAAAAATGATAATGAAATAAAATATAAATTAATATTATATTTTTTAAAACTTTTTTCCATCTACAAGCGCTTCAAGCCAACCAAAAATTATTGGGAACCAATCGATAATAGGTCTTATTTTTGAGTAATTTTTTTTTTTATAATCCATAGTAACTGGAACTTCAGTAAAATTAATATTTTTATTCATTAAAATTTTTCCGAGTGAATAATATTCATATCTGTAAGTATAATATTTTGGACTATCAACATAATTTATAAGGTTTTCTAATACAGAACATTTGAAAGCTCTAAAACCACATGTAGCATCTGTTATTCTACGCTTATAAAGAATAGATATTATTTTTGTTAAAACTCTTATTAATAGAACCCTTATAAGTGGATTTGTCTTATAATTTCCATTTGGTAAAAATCGACTTCCATTAACAAAATCATAATTATACTGATTTATCATTTTTATAAAATTTGTTATCTCATCTGGTTTCATTTTACCGTTACCCGCTAAATGAATTAGAACATCAATTTTGTTCTTTCTAGCATATTTATAACCCTGTATTAATGCATAACCGACACCATGATTTTTTTTATTTGTAATTAAATTAAAATTATATTTTTTTATTATTTCATTACTTTTATCATTTGACCCATTATCAATAATTAGAAATTTTATATATTCATTTTTTTCTTTAAACTTATTGATTTCTTCAAGAAGAATTGATAATCTTTCTTCTTCATTAAAAACAGGTACTATACACAAGTAATTCATAATTATTTTTAGCATCAATGAAAAAATTTAAAAAGTTAAAAATTGGAGTCATTGGCTGTGGATACTGGTCAACAAATCTAATTAAAACATTAGAAGATTATGGATTTAAAGATATTAGTATTTTTGACAATTCAAAAGATCAAATAAAATCGATAAAAAAAAAATTTCCTTATTTAAAGGATTACAAAAAAATAGATGAAATTGTTAGTTTAAAGTTAGATGCAGTATTTCTAATTACTCCTTCATCAACACATTATAAACTTTCTAAGAAAATTTTGAATGCAGGACATAATTTATTTTTGGAGAAACCAGGCACACTAAAGTATGATCATATTAAAGACCTAAGTTTAAGAGCTGATAAAAATAATTCAGTGTTTATGGTTGGATATATATACAATTTTAATAATTATATAAAATATATTAAAAACCTTTTAAAAAAAAATTACTTAGGAAAAATAAAATATTTATATTTTGAAAGATCAAATTTGGGGCCAATTAGATACGACACTTCCTGCATTTGGGATTTAGCATCACATGATGTTTCGACTTCATATTATTTACTAGATAAATTGCCTCAAATTGAAAATATTTCAGGAAATAATTTCTTAAAAAAAAAATATTTTGATATCTCATATATAAAATTAAACTTTTCAGGAATTAAAGTTGAGATTAAATCAAGTTGGCTGAATCCAGAAAAAATTAGAAAACTAGTTATTATCGGCGAAAAAAGAATGTTGCAATTCGATGAATTATCGAAAAAAAATAAAATTTTAATTTATAATAAATATGCAACCTATCCTAAAATTTCTAAATTTAATAAAAATTTTTTTTCACCACATGCAAATATTTATCTAGGAAGGACTATGAGACCAAAAATTAAATTTGTTTCTCCAATGGTAAATGAATTACAACATTTTTTTTCTTGTTTAACAAAAAATATGAAACCAAAAACAGATGGTTCTTACGCACAAAAAATTGTAAAGATTTTAGAAAAAATTGATAAATTAAAAATTATCTAAATTTATTAATCACAGAACAAATGTATTCTAAATCTTTAATTTTTAATAGCGGATTTATTGGCAAACTAACACACTTAGAAGAGAGACTCTCTGAATTTATATAAACTTCTTTATTAAAATATTTTTTGAGAGCAGTAAGTTTATGAATAGGTTTTGGGTAATGCCTACCGTAAGGTATTTTATATTTTGTTAAATAGTATAAAAATTTTTTCAATTTATAAACTTTAATTACATACTGATGATATACACATCCATCACTGTATTTAAGTTTTATTATAAGTTTATTCTTTATATTTTTCTTATAATAGTTGGCGATAAATTTTCTTTTGTTATTAAAATAATTTAGTTTTTTTAATTTTTCATTTAAAATAGTAGCCTGTATCGTGTCTAATCTACTATTTACTCCAATGACCTTATGGTCATTTTTTAGTTTTTGTCCCATATTTCTAAGTTGTTTTATTTTATTAAAGAATTTCTGATTATTTGTAGTGATCATGCCCCCATCCCCATATGCCCCAATGTTCTTTCCTGGGTAAAAACTAAAACATGCTAAGTCTCCAAGATTTCCAACTTTTTTGTTTGAAATAAGATCGTAAGCTCCATGTGCTTGGGCAGCATCCTCTATTAAATAAATATTCTT
>MDSZ01042010.1_pt1 | contig 33322 bp, 36 predicted proteins | sample 811201 | NCBI WGS metagenome assembly MDSZ01 (sample SAMN05326647, study PRJNA326480) | marine metagenome | isolation source: seawater | place: Indian Ocean: North | collected 2010 | reverse complement strand
CTGAATCTACCTTTAATATAACTTACGTTATATTTCTGGAAAATCAGTTTTACGGATTCTTCCGCAAGAGCCTCAATCAATTGAAACTCACTTTCTCCTATGAATGATTTAAGGGTCTTGGAAACTGCCTTGTAATCGACTGTATCATCAATTATATCACTATTTGAGGCACTACTGATGTCAGTACCTAATTCAAGGTCTATGCAAACAAACTGTTTAATTTTTCGCTCCCAATCATAAATACCAATCACGGTCTCGATGCAAAGTTCTTTAATGAACACAATATCCATATTTTCTCTCTAATTTAATAATAATGAGTATTGTATATGATTAGGTTTCTGATATCATTACTGAGTTACAAAATCATGTCAAAAATCTGCGATATAACAAAGAAAAGAGTGATGGTGGGCAACAATGTCTCTCATGCGAAAAACCGTACGAGACGCACATTTGAGCCGAACCTTCATTCACATCGACTATGGTCTGAGAAACATAATAAATTTATTAAGCTTACCTTATCAAATAAAGGTTTAAGAATTGTCAATAAATTAGGTCTAGATGCTGCGCTAATAAAATACGGATTAGAATAATGAGAGAAAAAATAAAGCTAGTATCATCTGCTGGCACAGGCCACTACTACACGACTACCAAAAACAAGAAAACTATGCCTGACAAAATGGAAATCAGAAAATTTGACCCAGTAGTTAGGAAATATGTGACTTATACAGAAAAGAAAATCAAATAACTTTGTAACTTTTCAATCTAATAATAAAATCATCTATAGCTTCAATACCATGACTTTTTGCTTCATCGGACCATTTATTCAGTATTTCTATGAAATTTTCATGTTTGATCTCTCTTGAATGCAAAAGTTCATGTAGTTTGTTCTTAAGGCTATAAACATGACTAAGTTTTATATTCTTGGCTAGCATATTATTAACTTTTGTCTCTTGTTTTTGACTAAGTCTTTTTGGATGGTCTGCTAGGAGTTTAAATGATAAATGAAATTTTTCTTTTTTGTAAATAGGTTTTAGAACCTTATGTGTAAAATCAGTTATAACAGCTAACTTCGATTGTAGAATCGATTGTGTGATGAGCTTGGAATCAGTGTTTTGCCTTTCTTGAATAATTGGTCTTGGCGCAAGTCTTTTGACACGACATAATTTGAGAAATCCAAATACTTTGATATACATCCAACCAATGTCAAACTCCCATGGTCTTAGCGAAAATTTTGCTGCAGTTGGATACGCGTGATGATTATTATGCAATTCTTCGCCACCAATAATAATCCCGATAGGGGACATGTTTGTCGAATCATCATTAGTGTTATAATTTCTATAACCCCAATAATGACCAGCGCCATTAATGCCACCAGCAGCAAAAATAGGTGTCCACATCATCTGAATTGACCATATGATTATTCCAACCGTACCGAATAGAAAAATGTTTACTATGAACAAAATAAGTATCCCTAAGTTATTTCTACCAGTATATAGTTTATCTTCTATCCAATCATTGGGGCAGTTTTGAGAGTATTTTTCAATGGTTTCTTTATTATTTTTCTCCATGTGATAAAGATCAGCACCTTGGAATAAAACTTTATTGATTCCAAATACGGCTGGACTGTGAGGATCATCCTCTGTCTCTACTTTAGCATGGTGTTTCCTGTGTATCGCTACCCAATCTGTCGTGCGCATAGATGTAGTTAACCAAAGCCAAAACCTGAAGAAATGTGACAGTATAGGATGAATTTCTATAGCCGAGTGGCAAACCCCTCTGTGAAGGTAAAGTGTTATTGCGACTATAGTTATATGAGTCACAGCAAGTGTATAAAAAACATATCCTAGTGCGCTAAGTGGTATAATTCCGTTAATGAAAATATCAATCATATTAATTCCAGTAGCCTCTTATATTAACAAGAAATCAGATTATATCCAATAATTATGCCTGAATTACCAGAAGTTGAGACTGTCACGCGTTATCTAGAGAAGAGAGTCTTAGATAAAAAGATTAGTAATATAAGGGTTTTGAATCCTAAATTGAGATGGCCAATAGACACCCAAAGCCTCAGAAGAATAAGAGGTAGTTTCATAAAACAAGTTACCAGAAAAGGGAAGTATATTTTGCTATTTCTAGACAAAACAGATCTAGTAATAGTAGTACATCTTGGTATGACAGGCATAGTCTCATTTAGTAAAGATAATGAGTATAAAAAAAATAAACATGACCACCTTCTAATATTTTTTGATGACATCATCTTTATCTATAATGATGTAAGAAAATTTGGATCAGTACATATCACTAAAAATGCTAGCAGTATGTTTCTACTAAAAGATCTTGGGCCGGAGCCATTATCACGCCATTTTAATAGCGACTATCTGTTTAACATTTCCAGGAAGAGAACATGTGCAGTCAAAGAATTAATTATGAATCAAAAAGTGGTTGTCGGAATAGGAAATATCTACGCTACAGAATCACTATTTTTGTCAAAAATATATCCTGCTAAAGCCGCTAACAATGTTACAAAAGCACAATATGAAAAGTTAATTAAAAACATAAAAATTGTTCTTACTACGGCTATAAAAATGGGAGGCTCTACTATAAAGGATTTCAGAAACGCGGAGGGAAAGCCGGGATACTTTGCACAAAAATTACTAATCTATCAAAAAACGTATTGCCCTATCCATAGAGAACTTAAAGTGAAAAATATTAAAATATCAGGCCGGTCTTCCTTTTATTGCGATAAATGTCAGAGGCCATGATTATGTGCCGATGTCTGACCTATAAAATATTAGTGATGAATCCTCATTCTTTAGTTCTGAATCGGCATATGATCTAATTTTTCGAATATTTTCATAAGCTAGGTCTATAGCCTCTTGTTTGGTGTCGCAACATGCATTGACTGTTAATATTCTGCCGCCAGAGACCATGATCGATCCATTATTAATTTTCGTTCCTGCATGAAATAATTTTAAATTCGGTGATTCTTCAACTTCTGATAAATCTAGGTAAAAGCCAGTAAGAGGATTATGAGGGTAACCGCTAGCAGCTAAAACTACAGTACAGCAATACCCTGAGTATTTTGTGTCGTCTAAAAATGTGAGATTAAAGTTGTCAGGATATTTTGAGTTATCTATGCCAATTAAATCGAGAAAATCTACATTATTTTTATGTAAGTAAATCATTAGATTTTGAGTCTCAGGATCACCCATCCTACAATTATATTCTAGAAGATAAGGCTTGTTATCATTCACTGAAATCATTAATCCCAGATAGAGGAATCCATTATATTGACTTTTGTCAGCGGAGCCACTGTTTATGGCAACTAGTGTTTTAATTATTATCTTCTCAATCTCTGTGTTTAATGCGTATATATCGTTTTTTTTATGAAAACAGAATGGATGTGTAACAGCTCCCATGCCACCAGTGTTAGGACCTGAGTTATACTCATCTCTTGATTTGTAGTCTTTTATCCAAGTTAATCCTATTGTCTTCTTAGATGCATTTGGATTACAGATGTAGATTGAAGATAATTCTATTCCTTTTATGAAATCCTCTATTATTATTTTTTCTCCTGGTTTTAAGAGATCCTCGGCTGATTTTTTCGCATCAGTAACTGACTCGCATATATGAACGCCTTTTCCAGCAGCTAAGCCATCATATTTAACCACAAGGGGAAGCTTCTTGGTTTCAATATAATTATTTGCTCTTTCTAGATCATCAAATTCCTCGTAATTAGCTGTGGGAAGTTGATTGTCACTCATGAATTTTTTTGAGAAAGATTTAGATCCCTCTAATTGAGCAAAATACTGTTTTGGTCCAAATATATTCAAATTATGTCTTTCGAACAGATCGCTTAACCCATTCACTAAAGGCACTTCGGGACCAACGATTGTAAGGCTAATATCATTTTCTTCTGCAAAGTGTAAAATCGCATTATGGTCACTAATCTCACAATCAACATTAAACACATTTTTCTCAGATAATGTCCCTGCATTCCCAGGCATCACATAGATCTTGTCTATTTCATGTCTAGAGTTAGATATTAGCCATGATAGGGCATGTTCTCTCCCGCCTGAACCGATAATGAGAATTCTTAAGGTCATTAATGCTTGAATACTCGTGTATGTGAAAAACACATTGCTAGCCTGTGTTTATTGGCTACTTCGATTATTTTGTCGTCATTAACAGATCCACCAGGTTGTATAATTGCAGCGACACCTATTTTTTTTGCTAAATCAACATTATCTCGAAAAGGAAAGAAAGCCTCTGATGCCATTATTGATCCTTTAAGTGAAATTTTTTCTTTTCTTGATTTTGTGTATGCTATGTTTGTCGAGTCAATCCTACTCATTTGCCCTGCACCAATTGCAAGTGTTTTTTTATTTTTGACAAAAACAATAGAGTTTGATTTTACATACCTAGAAATTTTGAAAGCAAATAACATGTCCTCAAGCTGTTTCGATGTAGGTTTCTTTTGTGTGACTGTGGTTAAACTCTTTTTTGAAAGTATCTTTTCATCTTTTTCTTGAATCAGTAGTTTATCTCTAAGTAGCTTTGTTTCATAAATTAACTCATTTCTCTTTTTGAGTTTAATTTGAAGAATTCTAATATTTGGTTTTTTCTTAATTATTTCTAGAGATTTAGTATCAAATAATGGTGCAGCAATTACCTCTAAGAACTGCCTATTAATAATCTTATCTATTAACTTATAATCAACTTTTTTATTAAATGTTATTATGCCTCCAAATGCTGAAGTAGGATCAGCTTTATATGCAAAGTCATAGGCCTTAGTTAAGGTTGAAGCACTTGCTGCACCACATGGGTTTGCATGTTTGACAATTACACATGAAGGCTCATTGAATTGTTCTACACAGGAGTACGCACACTCTGTATCTACTAGGTTGTTGAAAGATAGCTCCTTTCCTGACAGTTGCTTATAGTCAAATTTAGTAAGATGAGGACTAGCTATTTGATACAACCTCGCTTTTTGATGTGGATTTTCACCATATCTTAACTGAGCAATTTCGCTTCCATCGAGAGATATCTCATCCTGCATAAACTGGCCAGAACTCCTTTTTTTATTAGGCTCCAAGTAAGATGAGATAAGAGAGTCATATTTTGATATTTTTGAAAATACTTTTGCTGCTAATTTTCGCCTTGTTGACAATTTTACTTTACCGCTTCTATCAATTTCATCAATTACAGTTAAATAATCTTCTGGATCTGTAAGAACCGTTACACGTTGATGATTTTTAGCTGATGCTCTTAAAAGTGTTGGACCGCCTATATCGATATTTTCAATGGCATTCTCTAAATCACAGCCAGGTTCTGACACTGTTTTTTCAAAAGGATATAGATTCACAATGACCATATCGATCAATGAGTATCTAGAATCCTCCAAATCTTCTAAATCTTTCTTTGATTTTGCTAAGATACCTGCATGAATAATAGGATGAAGTGTCTTTACTCGTCCTTCAAGGATTTCCTCAAAATTAGTAAAATCTGATATTGGAATGATTTTAATACCCTTCTTTAATAAATAATTTGCAGTTCCACCTGTTGATATAATAACGAACCCCTTTGAGACGAGTTTCTTGGCAAGCATATCAATATTCGTTTTATCAGATACACTAATAAGAGCTATTTTTTTCATTTAATTTTTAAATTATAGTCTTTTATTCTTTTTATGAGGGTTCCTCGGCTTATTCCAAGAAAATCTGCAGATTTTGTAACATTTCCATTACAACTATCCAGCACTGTGTCTATCAATGTTCGCTCAGTATCATTTAAAAACAAACTGTGCATATTAGCTCGATGCTCACTGCCATTCATGTTTCTAAGAAATGCTCTAGCTTCTTTTTTTACTACAGCACTTAAATTACTGCTTGATAATTCTTTATTGACTCTCTTCTTTTTCATAGTTAATAGCGTAAACGAATACCCCTTGAGAGAATAATATTACAATCAAAGTTGTTATTGATAAAGGTTATTTCAGAAAAAACTAATTATTTTTTATGTATTTTGTGAGCGTGTTTATAGAATAATTCCCTGAAGCGAAAAAATCTGTTCTAAGTAAATTTTTGTGAAGATCAATATTAGTTTTGACTCCTTGAACAACAGTCTCAGATAATGCCTGGTACATCTTTTCTATAGCTAACTCTCTCGTTTTGTCATAGGTTATAAGCTTAGCCAGGAGAGAGTCATAAAAGGGAGGAACTGAGTACCCACTGTATACATGAGTGTCTATTCTTACACCAGGTCCTCCAGGAGCATGGAACATCTCTATTCTGCCTGGAGACGGAATAAATGTTTTTGGATCCTCAGCGTTGATTCGACATTCTATAGCATGTCCCTCCAAAGAAATATCACTTTGAGTCATACTTAATTTTTCTCCGGCAGCTACTCTTATTTGCTCAGCAATTAAGTCAGTGTTGGTGACTAATTCAGTCACCGGATGCTCCACTTGAATTCTTGTATTCATCTCTATAAAGCTGAATTGACCATCTTGATACAAAAATTCAAAAGTTCCAGCGCCCGTATACCCTAATTTTACACAGGCTTCTGAACAAATAGTCCCTATTTTATTGATTTCTTCCCTTTCTATACCGCATGCTTGCGTTTCTTCAATAATCTTTTGGTTTCTTCTCTGCATAGAGCAGTCTCTCTCACCAAAATGAACAGCATTACCGTGTTCATCGCTCATAATTTGTATTTCAATATGCCTCGGATTATCAAAATATTTTTCAAAGTAGAGGTCACCATTTCCAAATGCGTTTTTTGCCTCACTTCTAACGAGATTCATGCTATTTTCGAGATCTGATTTTTTCTCTACAATCATCATACCTCTACCACCACCACCATGAATTGCCTTGAGCATTATTGGATAACCAATTTCATTAATTTTATTGATCATATCTTTATTTGGCTGTTCAGGAAGAACACCATCGTATCCAGGAATACAAGGAACTCCAAACTCTTTCATTGTTTTTTTTGCTTTAATCTTATCACCCATTTTGTTAAGCACTTTGCTTGTTGGGCCTATAAACTTGAACTTATTACTCTCAATAATTTCAGCAAACATCTCAGACTCGGATAAAAACCCATACCCCGGGTGTATAGCGTCAGCATTAGTTAACTCTGCAGCACCAATGATTGACGGCATATTAAGATAACTTTCCCTTGGATTTGGCCCGCCTATACAAACTGACTCGTCTGCAAGCTTTACATGAGCAAGTTGTCTGTCAGCAGTCGAGTGAACAGCAACAGTTTTTATACCTAATTTCTTACATGCTCTTAAAACTCTAAGAGCAATTTCACCTCTATTAGCAATCAGTACTTTACTAATCATTCAATTACAAATAAGGGTTGATCGAACTCAACGGGTTCAGCATTATCAACTAATATCTCGATGATTTTACCATCACTTTCAGCCTGAACTTGATTCATCATTTTCATTGCTTCAAGTATACACAGCGTATCACCCTTTTTTACAGACTGCCCTACAGTAACAAATGGCTTAGATTCAGGGGATGCCGACGCATAAAAAGTTCCGACCATTGGTGAGTTAACTGTATTCTTTTTTGATTCAGACACAATATCAGCAGAAGGTGCAGTTTCGATGGGTGACTGTGTTGGGGATACTTGTGTAGGCGGAATGGCTTGTTGAATAATCTGTTGTGGTTGGCTTGATATTGTTGAGACATTTCTTGAGAGCTTGATTGACTCTTCACCCTCTTTGACCTCAATTTCAGCAATACCGCTGTCTTCAAGCAGTTCCATTAATTTTTTTATTTTCCTCAGGTCCATATTTAACCTCGTCTTAAGATTGATAATAGTGCAAATTCATATCCATTTATCCCTAACCCGGTTATTAAACCTTGGCTAATATCCGATAGAAATGATTTCCTTCTAAATTCTTCCCTATTATAAATATTTGATATGTGTACTTCTATAAATGGGATATTTACGCCTAGGAAAGCGTCCCTTAAGGCAATACTTGTATGTGTGAAAGCCCCGGGGTTAATTATAATAAAATCAACAGAATCTTGTTTTGATTTATGAAGCTCATCAATTAGATCAGTCTCAGAGTTTGACTGATAAAATTGAATATTCGCATTATTTTCCAGCGCAATAGAATTGAGTTTGTTTTCAATGTCTTCCAGTGTATCTGTTCCGTAAACTTCTGGTTCACGTGTTCCTAATAAATTAAGGTTTGGACCATTTAAGACTAAGATATTCATTTAGAAGAACTTCATTGATTTTAGATGATTTTATATGAAGTTTGATGAAATTAGAAGTAATTTTTCATTTTTTTACTAGATTTAATATTTTTAGGAAATTCTCACTTTCCACAAAACCAACGATTCTAGCATCTGTGATTTCTTCACCATTGTTATCATAAAAAATTAATGCTGGTGGACCAAAAATCCTCATTTTTTTTAGATATATGGAATGATCCTCTGATGTATCAGTGATATCAAATTTAATTAGTTTTAGCTCGTTAAGAATACTACTGACTCTCAAATCACTAAATGTATATTTTTCAAGTTCTTTACATGCAACACACCAATCAGCATAGAGGTCTACCATAACTGGTTTGCTGCTATTATTTATTTCTTTAAATAAACTTTCTGTACTTCTTACAGTTATGAATTTAACAGACTGCTCTTCTTGTATGAAACTTGTCATTGGATTGTAATAAGTATTATTATTGATTCCATAAAATTGGAGAGTCAAATAGACTATTGCTAACGAAGATATTACGTATGAGAGCATTTTTGACAATGAACTCTGAAGTATACGCATTGATTTGATCAACACAAGGACTAGAATAATCGCAGATATTGACCATAAATATGCCGCAGTCTCTAGAGATACTATTCTCTCGAGGAGCCATACAGCAACTATGATAAATAAAATACCAAAGAAATAATTTACAAGCTCGAGGTAAGGGCCTAGTTTTGAAATCAATTTTGTTGTTGAGGAGCCAAGCAAAATAAGCGGTGTTCCCATACCAATTCCTAGAGAAAAAAGCGCAAAACCTCCAACAAAAATATCACCTGTGCTTGCAATGTAAATGAGGGCTCCTATCAATGGGGCAGTCACGCATGGTCCTACTATTAATGCAGATAAAATTCCCATAACAGCAACATCTTTGTATCCGCCAGAATTTCTTTTATTACTTAAATTAGTCATGATAGTTTGTACAGACTTGGGCATTTGAATGTCGAAAAATTTGAACATTGCTAAAGCAAATATTAAAAATAAAAACGATATAAAGCCTATGACATATGGATTTTGAAGGCTTGCTTGAATATTTGTTCCTGACAACGCAACTATTATTCCAGCTGCTGCATAGGTTAATGACATACTTAGAACATAAATAGTTGATAGAGTCAAAGATCGTCTTTGAGAGACATTGCCTTGTCCAGCGATTATACCTGTGAGTATTGGCACCATCGGAAGTACACAGGGTGTTAATGCAAGCAAAAGGCCTGCTATGTAGAAAATGAAAGAATTATACAGAAGAGAATTCACAGTCAAAGACTTACTCATTTCTGTTTGACTATCGAAGATAGATGTTTTCTTTAAATTATCGTGCGGTGACTTTTTTTTTACCAATATTTTTTTTTGTACTGGCGGGTAACATAGGCCAGCATCTGCACAACCTTGATATTTAACTTTTAGTTCAATTGAGTCAGTTATTTTTTTCTCTAGGTAGATATCAGCTTGAGCTGAATAATAATATATATCGACTTCACCAAAAAATTCATCTGTTTTTTTCGTACCTTCAGGCATTTCTACTTTATTAATTTTATTATTTTCATCTAATGATTCGTATTCAAACATTCCCATATATAAGTAATAACCAGGATATATCTTCCAGCTTATTTTCACGCGATTGTCATTTAATATCTCATGAGACATTATGAAAGCTTGATCTGGAGAGAGAAAGTCGGGCTGTTTTTTAGGTAAATCTTCGCTTGCACCTGAACCAATTGGCAACATAAGGAATAATATTAAAAACAGGTAAAGTTTGTGCTCAATTAATTTCATTATATATCCACTCTAAATATTTTTTATTACCCTCAAATATTTCTAATGCTATTATTTCAGGGGTTTCGTAGTTATGCAATTCCCCAATGAGTTTTTCAATAGCCCTGAACTTATCAGATGTAGTTTTGCTGTGGATGAGGTATTCATTTTCCCTAACTATTCTATTGTTATATCGATAAATACTAGATGCGGAGGTATATATGTTCACACAGGATGCTAATCTGTCAGCGATCAGATGCTCCGCTATTTTGATTGATATACGTCTTTTATTTGTATGCGTTTGAACAATAATATATTTTTTTGCCATATACTTAAATTATGAAATTATCGAAGACTATGATCATCCTTCTACCTATCATTGAGCTAATACTGTTTATAGAAGTTGGCTCAGTAATTGGAAGTTTATATGTTGTTTTGTCAATTTTCATAACCATATTTCTAGGGTACTACTTAATCAGACAAAATTTAAGAAACATCAGCTTTAAAGTCTTTAGAGTAACTAGCATTGAGGACATTTACGAAAAATACACATCAAGTATTTACTCATTTGTAGGCGGCATCCTTCTCATAGTTCCTGGATATCTGACAGATATATTGGGTATAGCAATTATGCTTCCAATTTTTAGACCCAAGTTATCTAGTTATATGGATAAGAAGTATGGCAAGAAATCCTCTAAAAGTAACATCATCGAAGGAGAGTACCGCGATAATGATTAGATATTAGTCATATAGTCTTGAAATTGTCGTCAAAGTCCATATTATTAGCAGTCTAGGACTTAGAGTGCTAGCAATTAATTGTAAGCGAGGTAAATCAATGAACATAAGACCTTTACATGACCGAGTAATCGTTAGAAGAAAAGAAGAAGAAAAAACATCCCCTGGAGGTATCGTTATACCAGATAGCGCTACTGAGAAACCTGTAAAAGGTGAAATCGTTGCAGTAGGAAAAGGTAAGATCCTAGAAAACGGGGATATTAGACCCCTAGATGTAAAAGAGGGAGATCAAATACTTTTTGGAAAATATTCTGGTACAGAAATAACAATTGATGGTGAGGAAATGCTCGTTATGAGAGAAGATGATATCACTGCAATTATAACTAATTAACATTCGAGGTAATTTAAAATGACAGCAAAAGACGTAAAATTTGGAGATAGCGCCAGGAAAAAATTAGCAAATGGCGTAAACATTCTCGCTAACGCAGTCAAAACCACACTTGGACCTAAAGGTAGGAACGTAGTGTTGGACAAATCATTTGGTGCTCCAACAGTTACCAAGGATGGGGTATCAGTAGCTAAAGAAATAGAACTCAAAGACAAATTTGAAAACATGGGTGCTCAGATGGTTAAAGAGGTAGCATCACAAACTTCAGATATTGCAGGTGATGGAACTACAACTGCCACTGTTGTAGCTCAGTCAATTTTGAGAGAGGGATTAAAATGTGTTGCGGCTGGCATGAATCCAATGGATTTAAAAAGAGGGATAGATCAAGCTGTATCCGTATCAGTTGATGCTCTTCAAAAAATGTCAAAACCATGCACTGATCAAAATGCTATCGAACAAGTTGGCACAATTTCAGCTAATTCAGATAAGGACATAGGGTCGATAATAGCTGAAGCTATGGACAAGGTTGGCAAAGAAGGCGTCATCACTGTTGAGGAAGGACAATCACTTGATAATGAGCTAGATGTTGTTGAAGGTATGCAATTTGATAGAGGGTATTTATCTCCATACTTTGCTACAAATCAACAAACAATGACATCTGAACTAGATGATCCTTATGTTTTACTGTTTGATAAGAAGATTACCAACATTAAGGATATGCTTCCAATATTAGAGGGCGTCGCTAAAGCAAGCAAACCACTTTTAATCATCGCCGAAGATGTTGAAGGTGAAGCGCTGGCGACACTAGTTGTGAATAGCATTAGAGGAGTGGTAAAAGTTGTTGCTGTAAAAGCACCTGGTTTCGGAGACAGACGCAAAGCAATGCTCGAGGACATAGCGATTCTAACTGGTGGCACTGTCATATCTGAAGAAGTAGGTTTGAGTCTCGAGAAAGCAGAACTTAAAGACTTAGGTACAGCAAAAAAAGTTACTGTCAATAAAGAAAATACTACTATTATTGACGGTGGAGGTGACAAAACTGCAATTGAGGGTCGTGTCACTCAGATTCGTTCCCAAATTGAAGAAGCAACATCAGACTATGACAAGGAAAAAATGCAAGAACGTGTTGCTAAATTAGCTGGCGGTGTGGCTGTAATTAAAGTTGGTGCAGCTACAGAAGTTGAGATGAAAGAAAAAAAAGCTAGAGTCGAAGATGCACTTCATGCAACTAGAGCAGCAGTTGAAGAAGGTGTAGTTGCTGGCGGAGGTGTAGCTATGTTAAGAGCTAGGCAAGCACTTGAAAAATTAAAAGGAGATAACTCTGATCAAACTCAAGGTATTGCGATAGCACGACAAGCCATGCAAGAACCATTGAAGCAAATCGTAACAAATGCTGGCGAGGAAGGGTCAGTTATATTAGCTAAAGTTCAGGACGGTAAAGACGCATTTGGATATAATGCATCTACTGGTGAATTTGGTGATATGCTTGACATGGGTATCCTTGATCCAACTAAGGTAACAAGAACCGCACTTCAGAATGCAGCTTCTATCGCAGGTCTTATGATCACTACAGAAGCTATGGTAACTGAACTTGCGAAAGACGATGAACATGACCACGCAGCACCAGCTATGCCTGATATGGGCGGCATGGGCGGCATGGGCGGCATGGGCGGTATGGGTGGTATGGGAATGTAACCACACAGCCACCAACTTGTAATAATTCAAAGCCTCTTTAATGAGGCTTTGTTTATATACATTTAGTAATTTATAAACATATATAGTGTTACAATTATTAATGTGGAGAGAAAGTGGTCTAAAGAATATCCTAGTAATCTATCGAGTACAGAATTAGATCAAGTTGAATATTCTTCAATTATTGATTTACTTGAATCAGTGGCAAACAAATATGGCGACAAAACAGCGTATTATTCTCTGAATTCAACACTAAGCTTTAAGATGACTAGTCTTATATCCAAAAGACTAGCAGCTTATCTTCAGTATCTTGGTGTCACAAAAAATACAAAAATTGCAGTCATGCTACCGAACTTACTTACATATCCAGTAGCTTTATTTGGAGCATTTTATTGTGGGGCAACTGTAATTAATGTAAACCCACTTTATAAAACAAGAGAGATTAAGCATCTTATGGTTGACTCAGAAGCAGAATACATTTTCGTACTAGATAAATTCTATAATCAGTTGGAGCCATGTATAGCTGATTCAAATCTTAAAAAAATCATTGTGTGTCAGTTAAATGATTTACTAAATCCTATAATGAGGATAATTTTGCCTATAATTTTAAAGTATAGAAATCAGTCTGTGAAAATCAAAAAATCTAATAAGATCATTTATCTCAAAGATATCATATCTAATAATTTTAGTTACGAGGATATGCATGTTGAGGAGGATGATATTGCTTTACTTCAATATACAGGCGGTACAACTGGGAAGTCAAAAGCAGCGATACTCACTCACAAAAATCTACTCAGTAACGTCCAGCAGGTATCAAATTGGATTGAGCCTCATGTTATACCTGGTCAAGAGGTTGTAATTACGGCGCTACCATTATTCCACATTTTCTCTTTTACCGTAAATTGCTTAACATTCATGAAATTTGGTGCTGAAAATGTTTTAGTTGCTAATCCGAGAGATATTGATGCATTTCTTAAAATCTTAAAGAAAAAAAAATTTACAGTCGTCACTGCTGTTAACACATTATTTAATTTACTTTTAACAAGTAAGAAATTTAGAGGATTAGACTTCTCCCATTTTAAATTCTCTGTTGGTGGAGGCATGGCCGTTTTGAGTGATACTGCTAAGAGATGGAAAGAAGTTACTGGCACTAATATTACTCAGGGTTATGGTCTAACCGAAACCTCACCGGTAGTATCTATTAATAAAATTGATGCTGAATATAACGGAAGCATAGGACTTCCTGTTCAGTCAACTCAAATAAAAATTATTAATGGTGATGGAAGCGAGGTCACTGATAATATTCCTGGTGAATTATGTGTTAAAGGCCCACAAGTAATGTCTGGATATTGGAAACATTCTGAGGAAAAAGATGACGTGTTTACGGATGATGGATTCTTCAAAACAGGAGATATTGCGACAATTGATAGCAATGGATATCTCAATATAGTTGATAGAAAAAAAGATATGATTATATCTTCGGGGTACAATGTTTTTCCTAATGAGCTAGAGGATTATTTAGCTACACACCCAGACATCATAGAAGCAGGCGTGGTAGGCATCAATGATAAAAATAGAGGAGAATATATCAAGGCATTTATTGTAACTAACAACAAAGAATTGACTTCATCAGATATAATAACTTATTGTAGAGAGGGCCTAGTAGATTATAAGGTGCCAAAGAGAGTAACTTTCATTGATGAGCTACCAAAAACGAATGTAGGTAAAATTTTAAGAAGGGAATTAAGAGATATTAACTAATCATCAAATATTATTAAATGATCTAAATCCAATTTTACACCAATCATTTCATTTATGCTGTGATTATGATGACTAGGTGCATAGCAAAATACTCTCTGATCATCTTGCAGTTCTAATCGGTAAAGAAAATCAGAACCACGAAATGTTTTTTCAATGACTTTAGCAGAGGCTAGAGCATTATCATCGTGTATGATATCGTCGGGCCTAATTAATATTTTTACATTATCTCCTTTTTGATATCCGTCTAAATTACCAACAAAATTTCCCAAAACACATTCTATGTGACTTGAATCTTTTACAGATCCATTTATGTATGATGATATTCCAAAGAAATTTGCGATCTCCTTTGATAATGGTTTGTGGTATATCTCATACGGACTTGAGAATTGTGAGATTGTATTTTTGCTTATAAATGCAATTTTATCTGACATATTGAAAGCTTCTTCTGTGCTGTGTGTTATTAGTATCGCAGTTATATTTTCAGACTTGAGAAGCTTCCTTAGATCACTCATTAGACTATCTTTAAGTTCATAGTCCAACGCGCTAAATGGCTCATCCAGTAAGAGTAATTCAGGCCTGGGCGCAATCGCTCTAGCTATCGCAACTCTTTGTTGCTGCCCGCCAGAAATTTGACTGGGATACCTCGTTGCAATGTTTTCTATACCAAGCATTTGTTCAAGTTTTTCTGCTCTTTGAATTTTCGATATTTCACTGAGACCACCTATACCAAAGCAAACGTTATCTCTGACTGACAGATGAGGGAATAACGCCAGATCCTGAAATATCACACCTATATTACGATCTACAATATCTACCTGCTTGATAGAATCATCAACAATTTGTCCATCAATACGAATTATACCTGATGCGATGTTCTTAAAACCGGCAATTGATCTGATTAATGATGTTTTACCTGATGCACTTGAGCCCATTAAAGATACAATCTCACCATCATTTATGCTCAAGTTGACATTATCAAGAACTGTTTCAGAATCTAGCTCTATTTTAACTGACTCAAGGTCTAATTTATTTTTTAACATTATTTATAATACCTTTTGAGAGTATTATAACTGGTATTAGACAAATTATGATCAAAATAAATCCTGGTAATCCAATTGAGGATAGATTCTCCGCTTCAGCTAATTCATACAAATACACTGGCAGGGTTGTAAAATTAAAAGGTCTAAGTATTAATGTCATTGGTAGTTCTTTAACAATATCTACAAAAAGTAATATTGACGCCGAATATATCGTTGGTAGTAATATAGGTAGGTGTACTTTTGTTAAAGTTTGAAATTTTGTATAGCCAAAACTTGATGCTAATAAATCATAACTATCTGATACCTTATTGAATCCGGAATCAATTGTTTTCATTGAAATAGTAGAAAAACGAACTAAATATGCCATGACGAGAAGGATAAATGTTCCTGTAAGAATTGTTTGAGGAGGAAAATTAAATAATTCAGAAAAGTTTTTCTCCATTAAAGTTACTGGCGTGATTACGCCAACAGCCAGAACCACTCCAGGGACTGCATAACCTAAAGAGAATATTTTTACTGAAATTTTTATTAAATAATTTTTAGTAATCCGTGAAATAAACGCAACATTAAGAGTAAACAAAATAATTACTACTGCACTAATAAAAGCAATACTTGCACTAGAAGCAACGAGTTCTCCAAGAAAAGATATATTAATGTCATGAAAAGAGAATGATATCCAGTAAAGGATCTGCATCAAAGGTAAAATAAATCCAAGAAATAGGATAATGGAGCAGAAAAAAACAGGCAAACTTACGTATTTAGGTATTTCTCTTTCTCTTTCGTAAACTTTATTAGTAGGATTATCGAAATTTTTCTTGCCCCTAGAGAGTTCTTCAAAATATACCAATAAAAAAACTAATGTGAGTAACATAGAAGACAAACGTAGTGAACTCATATCATCACCTAAAACAAACCATGCTCTAAATATACCTGTGGCGAAGGTAGGCACTCCAAAATATTCCATTGTCGCATACTCTGCTAAGGTCTCCATTATAACAAAACTGACACCTGCTATCACTGCGGGCCTTATGATCGGTATACCAATTCTTGTTAATCTTTGATATCTATTCAGGCCAAGAGATTTCCCTACTTCAAAAACACTATAAGAGTGATTTGCAAAAGCTGGAAGGCACAATATGTAAACGTATGGATATAAGCTTATAGACATGACAAATATTACTCCATAAATATTTTGTATATCATACAAGTTATAGATAAATGGCCCCAAACCAAAATAATATTCAAAAAGGTTAAAAAATAATCCAGATGTTTCATTTAACCCTGAATAAATAAAAGCATTTATATACGTTGGTATTGCCATCGGTGTGATAAGTAACCATTTAAATATATGCACACCAGGAAAACTATACATACTAACCCACCAAGCTAGAGAGGTCCCAATAATTATCGTGAAAGTGGCTACGAAAACAACAATAATTATTGAGTTAATTACATATTCCTCTAGGAGATATGTTTTTATATGAAGCCACATGTCTGTTGAAACACTAAAAATGTTTAGAAATATAAAAAATATCGGAAGTAAAAAAATTAGTACAAAAATTAATACTATAAAATTATTTACTGAATCAAACTTGAAAGACAAAAAATTATTTCCATTCTGCAATATCAAAAACCTGCCCCGCTTGATCATTAAGCAATCCTAGGTTTGTGAGGTTCATTGAATCCATTTTAAATGGATATCCCCATGATTTTACAATATCAGATATATTTACATCCTGTCTAATTGGATATTCATGATTTTGTTTTGCGTAAATCTCTTGAGCTTTATCACTAGCTAAAAATTCAATAAGTTTGACTGCATTATTTTTATTTTTGGAACTCTTTGTTACAAATGCCCCGCTGATATTAATGTGCGAACCCCTATTGCCCTGATTCGGGAATAATACTTTTATTTTTTTTGCATATACTCTCTCAGTCTCTTTTTTCGATGATATCCATTTTCCAAGATAATAAGTATTTGCCAGAGTTATATCACATTTTCCGAGGACTACTGCTGTCATCTGTCCTCTATCATTACCTTTAGGATCTCTTGAGAAATTGCTTACAACTCCTCGTGCCCATTGAAGCGCTGCTTCCTTACCATTATGATGAATCAGTGATGCAAGAAGCGATTGATTATATATGTTACTCGATGATCTTATGCACACACGATTTTTAAAAGAGGAGTCTGCTAAATCCTCATAATTACTAATATCTTGAGGATTGATAGTTTCTGGGTTGTACATTATTACTCTAGACCGTATTGATAATCCATACCAATGACCCTCCTTATCTCTTAAATGTTGGGGTATGAGACTATTAAGCTTTTTAGATTCGATTTTTTGAGTAATTTTGTTTAATTTAGCTTTATGAAGGTTACCTGCATCAACAGTAATCAGTAAATCAGCAGGGCTTGTTTCACCCTCATCAATAATTTTCTTCATCAATACTTTTGTTTTAGCTGATACAACATTCACTTTTATCCCTGTATCTTTTTCAAAAATATCCAGAAGAGGTCTAATTAGATGCTCTTTTCTTGCAGTATAGAGATTGACCTCCTCAACTACAGGTTTGCTAGAACAACTTGTAATTACAAGAGCTGGTAAAACTATAACTAATAATAAATACTTTGATAATTTCATTAAATAAGAATGATTATCATTATTATCTAGGATATATTTAATTTCAAGGATATTTTACTTAATTATAAAATTAACATTAGTGACTAATTTCCCATAAGTTGAATACATGCTATAGTTTTCTTTAAATTCTAGGAAGGTATCAATATGATAATGTCAGACCTCAAAGGTAAAATTTGGATGGATGGCGAATTGCTTGAGTGGTCAGATGCAAAAATACACGTTTTAACACATACCCTACACTACGGTACTGGAGTTTTCGAGGGTGTCAGAGCTTATGAAACATCTGATGGCTCTGCAATCTTTAGGTTACAGGACCACACTGATAGACTATTTGAGTCCGCAAAACTTATTGGTATGAATATTCCTTTCACTGCAGACGAATTAAATTCTGCGCAAGTTAATGTTGTGAAAATAAATGGATTAAGAAATGCTTATATAAGACCAATGTGTTTTTATGGCTCTGAAGGAATGGGTTTACGAGCAGACAATTTGAAAGTGCATTCATGCATAGCTGCATGGGACTGGGGTTCATATCTTGGTGATGATAAGATTTTAAATGGTATCAAAGTAAAAGTTACTGACTTTCCTAAAAGAACTGAAAAAAGCATGATTCATAAAGCCAAAGCCTCTGGGAATTATCTTTACTCTATGTTAGCACTGAAAGATGCTTTGAATTCTGGATATGATGAGGCGCTGATTCTTGATATAAATGACAATGTTAATGAGGGCTCAGGGGAGAATTTTTTTATGATAAAGGATAATGTTTTATTAACACCTAAAGACGCTACTGTTCTTAATGGCATCACTCGTCAGACTATTATGAATGTTGCTCATAATTTAAACCATGATGTTATTGAGTGTGATATATCAGTGGATGATGCTAAAAAGTGTGATGAGGCTTTTTTCACAGGCACAGCTGCTGAAGTTACACCGATAGTTCAAATTGATGACATAAGAATAAGTAACGGAATACCAGGGCCAGTTACTAAGAAGATTCAAGGCATATACTTTGATATCATTAGAGGAAAAATGTCACAATATAATCAGTGGTTAACAAGAATATAATATGTTTAAAAAGAAAAATATATTAGTTATAGGCGACATAATGCTGGATAAGTACAGTCATGGCTCAGTTGGCAGAATATCTCCTGAGGCACCAGTACCAATCGTAGATATCAAAAAAACAATTTATAAACCAGGAGGAGCCTCAAATGTCGCACAAAATTTATCTGCCCTTGGTATGAATGTCTCTCTTTTGGGAATCACAGGAGATGACCCTGAGTTAAAAGAACTTATCAAAGTCCTGAGACACACTAATATTAAATTTGACCCCGTTAAAGACTTATCAATTAGAACCACACTTAAATGTAGAATAATAGGCAATGATCAACATTTAATGAGATTGGATCATGAAGATAAAAACAAGTCTAACATGCATGACTCATTGTTAGAAAAAGTTATAAAGTATTCGAAGAATACAGATATGATTGTTATGTCAGATTATGACAAAGGCGCTATAAAACCAATAGCAAATCAAATTATTGATCATGCTAACAAAAAAAATATTAAAGTTGTCGTTGATCCAAAGGGAGTAGATTATTCAATGTATGAAGGCGCTTTCCTCGTTAAACCAAATGAACATGAATTTGCTACAATTGTCGGTAACCCAAAAAATAAAAAAGATATGATAAGCAAAGGTAAAAATCTCAAGGATTCTCTTAAGTTATCTGCACTTCTTCTTACTTTAGGCAAAAATGGAATGATTTTGTTCGATGAAAATTCTGTAATTACCTTCCCGACATCTCAAAAAGAAGTTTATGATGTAACTGGCGCGGGAGACACAGTCATTTCAGTATTAGCCGCATCTTTGTCATCAGGTGAAACTCTCAAAAAATCATGTGAATTCGCAAATATAGCAGCTGGCTTATCGATACAGCATTTGGGTACTGTCAGTGTTAGTAAGAGTGATATTAAGAATGCCTTACAAAAATAACAAATTATTTGGTTCGATTGAGGATATAAATAGTTCACTGACGCACGTAAAAAAAGTAGGTCATAAAGTTGTTTTTACAAATGGATGTTTTGATATTATTCATCCTGGGCATATACATCTTCTTACTGAAGCAGCATCAAAAGGTGATGTTTTAGTTGTTGGTCTAAATTCAGATAAATCTATCAAGAATTTTAAATCTAAGAATCGTCCTGTTTGCTCTCAAAACGACAGAGCATTTGTTCTAGCCGCATTATCATGTGTAGATTTTATAATTATATTCGATGAGGATACTCCTGAAGAGTTGATAAGAAAAATTAAACCTGATGTTCTTGTCAAAGGGAGTGATTATGACAACAAGTACATCGCTGGGGCTGAATTCATGCTAGAGAATAAAAAGAGAGTAGAGTTAGTAGATCTAATAGAACATCAGTCAACAACAGATCTCATAGGGCGCATTAAGATGCTAGATTCTTCATAACGTCCTGTATTTTATTCTTTACATCATTTATTGTTATTAGCTTCATAGCATCTGGACTTCTCACTCTCTCACCCCATTTGGCACTGCCCTCATCTTTATTGCTATACTTATTAAGTGCCTCATTATATCTATCAATTACGTGTTCAAGTTTTTTATATGGCCCAGTCCGTCTCGGATTTGAGGTCGCATACAAACCAATAATAGGTATATTAGTCATTCTTGCCATATGAAGTGTTCCTGAGTCAGGACCTATATAAAATTTACTCTGATTTAAAACAGACAACATCTCGCTTAAGTTTGTTTTGTTGATTAAGTTGGTCACATGATTACTTCTACCAAAGCACTCTTCTATAAAACATGCTTTTTCTTTATTAGTTTTACCTAGAATTACTGTATTTATTGAATATTCATTTTTACAATATTCTGAAATAGTAACAAAATTATTGTAATCCCATTCACGATAATTGTTAGCACGAGAGCTTGTAAGAGGATTTATTGTAAAAAAAGGTTTAAGATTATTTATCTTGTTTGATTCTAAATACATATCATGATCAGCTAAGATACTATCAACTTGCCAATCCATTACCCTTTTCTTTATATTAACTTTTTCCAAAAAAGCAAAAAAGTGATCTAGAACATGTGACTCTTGTGTGTTTATGTCATTGAAAGTAACGTTAATCTTACCATTTATAACATTTGCAACAAGCTTTGATCTTAATGATTTCTGCATATGGAAAACTACATCGAAATTTTTATTTTTAAATAAATTTCTCATGTCTACAATTGAATTTATTGTATTTTTTTTATCAACTAAAATAAAATCAATATCTTTTAGGTTTTTAACTAATTGATATTCTGTTTTTCCTATCACCCAACTTATCTTGGAATTTTGGTAAACATTTTTAATTGTTGATATTATAGGTATAATATGTGTTATATCGCCTATGGACGATAATCTTAAAATACACATTGATATTGGTTTATTAGTGTCTTTGGTCATATGATAAAAACAGAATTCGGTTCAATTGTCTCACATAAATTCAATAATGAGTATATATGTTACGATTCTCGTATCCAACCTATTCTTATGAACAGAATATTAGATTCATTTCGAAGCGATGAATTCAGACTTTCTAATACCTCTAATATTCTAGATTTAAATAATGGCTTCGTAAAAAAGCATTTTTGGAGAAAAGGAGCCATGTCACTATTTAATGACAATTATCTATTTCATGATTTAAGATACACTCGTCCTGTTAGAGAACTGAAAAATTATATCGATTTTTCATCCATAGTCAGAAAATATCAAGGGAGCTCATTAGCAAGTAAAATAGAACTGTGTACACCAATTTTTGCATACGTTAAAAGAAGTATCATTTCTTATCAGGGAGATATTATTTTGACAAAAATTAATGGCCGCACACTTGAAGCTACTCTTAAAACAAGAAACATTGATTATGAATTCGAGAAAGAACTTGCATTTTGTTTTAAATTTATGTTCTCAAGCGGAATATACAATATAGATATGAATTTAACAAACATAATGTTTAACGAGGATACAAAAAAATTCTCATTTATAGATTTTGATAAAATTATAATAGATCAGTCACTGGCAAACAATTTAAAATACACAACACGGGTACTAAATAGATTTAAGAAGTCATTGGATAGATTTGAGTTAACCCAAAATTTCAAGCTTGATGTATTTATAAGTAATTTATGATTTTATATTTTGTTCAATTTTCATTAAATAATCATTAATAATAGATTTCTTTGATATAGCTAAAGATCGAGCATTTTTTTCAAATATTTCTCTCTTTGATTTCGATCGAAATAGTTTTTCAAATATATTCTTTAACATCTCAGGCTTCTGGCACATAATCAATGCATTATTTTTCAGAAATTCTTCTGTTTCATCCACGAAATTGTACATGTATGGACCAACAATAATAGCCTTTGAGTGGATAGCTGCCTCCATAAATGAGTGTCCACCAACATCTACAAAGGATCCGCCGTAAATTGTAAACTCTGAAAATTTAATTAAATTTGTTAACTCACCGAGCGTGTCGGCAATATATATCTGTGTAGAATTTCTTACTTTTTCACCTTTACTTCTAATGGCCAGATTGATACCTGACAGAGGAATATCCGATAAAATATCACCTAACCGCTCAGGATGTCGGGGTGCTATTACTAAAAGATGCTTATTTGATTTAAGTTTCAACCACTCTTTAATGATCATTATCTCTTCTCTGTGATGAGACGAAGCTAGTAAGACATATTTTTTTTCTATCAATCTCTCCGACGTATCCTCCTCGTCTACAAGCGAGTGTTTTATGTTGCCTATATTTGTAATTTTATTTTCATTAGTGAATTTTAAAAAGGAATTCATGTCTTTTTTAGATTTGCAGTATATATGATCAATATTACGAATAGCATCTTTGTAAACACTTTTTGTTATCAACCCTGCAATTCCACTAGGTGGGCTAAATCTAGCATTAATAGTAATTACTTTAGTATGATTTTTCTTACAAAGATAATACAGGTTCGGCCAAATTTCTGTTTCTATGATAATAAGTATATCTGAAGCTACTGATTTAACTAATCTTTTTGTACCAAAGAAGAAGTCTACTGGAAGGTATCGATGATCTACACCATCTACAGAATTATTTTGAAAGATAAGTTTAGATGATGGAGTATTAGACGTAATTAGAATCTTTTCATAACCTCTTTCTCTTAATTTTTTTGAAACTTTTATGGCAATTTTCATTTCTCCAACTGAAGCGGCATGAATCCAAATCGAATAGCTCTTAGCTGATTTTCTACCTATAGCTTTTTGAAATAGAAAATTTAATTTACCTGAGGTTTTAAAAGAATAAAATAAAAGTCTGAGAAAAATAAACGGTGATAGTACATATAGTAGCAAATTATATTTTAACATTACCAGACTAGGTATGAATTTACTCTTCTTAAAAATGAAATATCTAGATTGTTTTGTAAGTATTCTAACGTCATTTCACTATAGATGTAGTCCATCATAATTTCTTTAGAATTAGACAATGACTGCAGATAATCCATTTTTGTCTCTAACACTTGGGTATTAGTATATATTCCTTTATCGAATCCATTTTGTGCATTTTCGTATCTTTTTAGATTTGTCTTTAATACTTGCAGTGAAGTTTCATATAAATCTTTACTTGTATTGTAGATATTGAGGTTATCTGTTACTTCTTTTCTTACTATTCTCTTGGTATTACTGTGATCCAGTCGCGCTTTTTTATAGTTCATTCTCGCTTCCCTTATCTTTGAGGACTGATACCCTCCATTAAATATTGGAAAATTTAATACTAGCGATATGGAGGAGTCTTCTCGAGTAGTTGCACCAAACTGTGATCCCCCCTGAGTTATATCAAGATAATCGTACTCAGCTATTATATCTAGTGTAGGATAATGACGAGATTTTTGAGCTGCTATCTCATTTCGACTAATATTCATATTCTGTTTCGATATTCTTATATCATTATTTTTAACATAAGCAGAGTTGATGAGCTCATCAATTATGAATGTTTTATGTTTAATATCAGTTAATTTAATATCGTTGATATCGTTAAGCTCTTTACCAGAAAAAATATAAACATCGTTTTTGACTCTGGATAAGTTGTTTTGGCTTACTTTCACCTCATTTTTTGAACTTTCGTATGAATTTTTGTATGATTCAAAATCTTCAGTAGATATACCGCCATTATCAAATAACTTTTTTGAGGATATAAATTTAGCCATGTGATAGTCGTTTTTAGCCTCACTAATCTCAACTATATTTTTGAATTTAATTAAGTTGAAGTAATGTCTTACTGATTCTAAAATAAGTAAAGCATCACTATTACTCCTGTTTATTTGATTTTGCTCTAAAACGCTATTCGCTTTTTTAATTTCATCAAATACATATAAGTGAATTAGTGGCTGCCTAATTGATAAATTGTATGTATCTCTGTCATAATCAGATGGATTGTATGCGCCAGATGACTTGTATCTTTGCATTGTAGTTTCACTGGCTTGTGCATTAAAATTAATTTCTGGAAAGACTGAAGATTTAGTTTGTTTTAGAGATTCATAAGCTATATCCAGATTAATCTGATTATTGAGTAAGCCGATGTTGTGCTGTCTTGCTCTGTCATGTAGATTAATAAGATCAGTTGCATGAACATTCATCGATGATATCAATAATAAAATTAATATTTTTTTCATCTGTACCTCTCTAAACTTGGGTCGACATCATCCGTCCATTTAGCTATACCACCCGTTAGATTATATAAAGTTGTAACACCCTGCTGCTCAAGATAAAGAGCTACAGTTTTACTTCTAATACCATGGTGACACACAATAACATACTCACAATCATCCTCAAAATAGTCAATAGAATCAGGGATCTTACCCATAGGTATGTGAGTGCTATTCTCTATGTGACACTTATCAAACTCCCATTGTTCTCTAACATCTACAAGTTTAAGAACAGGGTTGCTGGCCATCATCTCTTTTATCTCTAGCGGTGTCTTCTCTTCCATTGTACATCCCTTATTTAATTTGTCTGTGATGTTACTATATTTTTACAAAGTGTGTAACTATTTCTTGCTCTAACAAGTATTATTGACTTCATATGTCTACAATTTGTAAGAATTATATAAACAGCATCATTTTCATGGGATTACCTTAATTTAATATTCATTTCATGAATATCTCTTTGTTATGCTAAAATCAATAGTAATTTAATGGAATACATGAAAGACAACAAGATTAATCTAAATGATTACAAGACAAACTTCCCCAGCTCTGTAAAAAGTTATAAAGACAAATATAATCTCAAGATACCATATAGAGCAATAAGTATCTCAGATGATTACGGGTCGAATAAATTATTTCATGTTTACGACACTACTGGCCCATACACAGACCCAGACTATGATATAGATTTACAAAAAGGTCTTCCAAAAAAGAGAAATGATTGGCTCAGTAGCAAGAGAGAATCTTTGTCTCAAATAAACATTCATGACAGCATTACTCAGCTGACTTACGCTAAAAATGGCATCATCACGAAAGAAATGGAGTTCGTTGCCGCTAGAGAAAATAGTTTTAATAGCGAGAGCACTATTAATCCTGAATATGTCAGAAGAGAAATAGAGGCGGGAAGGGCGATAATCCCATCGAATATCATGCATCCTGAACTTGAGCCTATGATAATTGGTAAGAATTTTTTAACAAAAGTTAATGCTAATATCGGTAATTCTCCTGTGAAGTCGAATATCGAAGAGGAGCTTGATAAATTACTCTGGGCAGTCAGGTGGGGTGCGGATACAGTTATGGACTTATCTACAGGAAAAAATATTTTTGAAACTAGGGAAGCGATAATTAGAAATTCGCCAGTGCCTATAGGAACTGTTCCTATTTATGAGGCGCTTGAGAGGGTTAATGGTAAGGCAGAAGAGCTAAACTATGATATTTTCCGTGATGTTATAATCTCTCAAGCTGAACAAGGAGTTGATTATTTTACAATTCATGCTGGACTGAGGTTGAGTTATATTCCAACAACAACAAAAAGAACAACAGGAATTGTATCAAGAGGTGGTTCTATAATAGCGAAGTGGTGTCTTGCGCATCATAAAGAAAATTTTCTTTACGAAAACTTTGATGATTTGTGTGACATCATGAAAAAATATGATGTCTCTTTCTCATTAGGTGACGGTTTACGTCCGGGCTCTATCGCAGATGCGAATGATGAAGCTCAATTCTTAGAATTAAAAACACTAGGTGAATTGACAAGAAAAGCTAGGGCAAAAGACGTCCAAGTTATGATTGAGGGCCCTGGACATGTTCCTATTAACAAAATCAAAGAGAATGTGACTCTGGAGGAGAAATACTGCAGTGAGGCTCCATTCTACACCCTTGGGCCTCTAGTAACTGATATCGCTCCAGGGTATGATCATATTACTTCAGCAATAGGTGCTGCAAACATCGGCTCATTCGGTACATCCCTTTTATGTTATGTAACACCGAAAGAACACCTAGGACTTCCTAACAAAGAGGATGTTAAAGATGGGCTAGTTGCCTACAAAATTGCAGCTCATGCGTCAGATATTTCCAAAGGTCATATCTTTGCTGTAGAGAGAGACAATGAGCTTTCAAAGGCAAGATTTGAGTTCAGATGGATAGATCAATTTAATTTGTCATTAGATCCTTATAAAGCAAAAGAATTTCATGATGAGACCTTACCTCAAGAAAGTGCGAAGACAGCGCATTTCTGCTCTATGTGTGGTCCAAATTTCTGCTCTATGAAAATTACTCAAGATATTAGAAACTATGCTTCAAAACATAATATCAAGAATATAAAAGTGGCTGTTGAAAAAGGAATGAGAGAAAAATCAAAAGAATTTTCTGACTCAGGCAATAAAATCTATATAAAGAAATAGTTATTTTTGGGATGCCTTAAGAGCCTGGTCTAAGTCTTCGAGAATATCGTCTATATTTTCAAGCCCGATAGAAAGTCTCACAAGATCTTCAGGTACTCCTGCCGACTTAAGTTCTTTTTTAGATAATTGTCTATGCGTCGTACTAGCTGGATGACATGCAAGTGATTTAGCGTCCCCTATGTTAACGAGACGTGTAATAAGATTAAGGTTATCAATAAATACACCGCCTTTCTTCATACCACCCTTAATACCAAAGCTTAGGACACTTGAGGCTTTTCCGTTCATAAGTTTTTCTGTAAGTTTATATTCTTTATGTGACTCTAACCCAGGATAATTTACCCAGGTAACACATTTGTGATCCTCAAGGAATTTCGCAACTTTGGTTGCATTCTCGCAATGTCTATCCATACGTACAGGCAAAGTTTCTATACCTTGTAATATCATAAAGCTGTTGAACGGCGATATAGCAGCCCCCATATTTCTTAATGGTACAACTCTCGCAGCTCCTATAAACGCTGCTTCGCCCATGGCTTCTGTAAATACTACACCATGGTATGACATGTCTGGTGTATTCAATCTTTTAAATTTTGTTTTGTGTTTCGCCCATGGAAATTTTCCAGAATCTACAATAATTCCACCAATAGTTGTACCATGACCACCCATATATTTTGTTAATGAGTGAACAACTATATCAGCGCCATGTTCTATTGGTCTGAACAAATATGGAGAAGGTACGGTATTATCAACAATGAGAGGTATGTTGTGTTTATGCGCAACTTTAGCCATTTCAGGAATATCAACCACATTTGCAGCTGGATTACCAATTGATTCACAAAATATTGCTTTTGTATTTTTGTCTATTAGCTTCTCAAGACTGGGTATATCATCATGATCACCAAATTTCACATCTACTCCAAATCTTGGTAATTGATGTGCAAATAGAGTATATGTGCCGCCGTATAGAGTACTTGTGCTGATGATATTGTCACCGGCCTCACAGATTGTCATAATTGCATACGTCGTAGCTGCTGATCCAGAAGCTAATGCTAAGGCACCTATTCCGCCTTCCATAGCTGCGACCCTTTTCTCTAGAACATCTGATGTTGGATTCATAATCCTGGTGTAGATATTTCCTGCTACTTTTAAGTCAAATAGATCTGCCCCATGCTGAGTATCATCAAAGGAATAAGACGTGGTTTGATATATTGGTACAGCAACGGACTTTGTTGTTGGTTCTGGTGAATATCCACCATGAATTGCTATAGTTTCAAATTTCATTATTTTTACCCCTTTATTTGACTCACATCATAGTTTATAGGATATATTTTAAATTATCTATTGAAAATGTCATACTGTACTGAGTCATTTTGTAATTCTTTAAGCTTAAAGCCCACACCAATCAACCTTATTGGCCTGTCGATATTTTGAATATTCTTGGTGAATAAACCAACGAATTCACTTACCTCTAAACTTTCACATCTTTTTTGTCTGGTTATAGTCTCGAAATTATTGAACTTTATCTTCAAAAATATCTCTTTTATTTCCCTGCTATTTACGTCAGCATTCCTACATCTCTCAACCAGTCTCTTATGAAGGTCATAAATTTTTACTTTACAAGATTCTATCTCATGTAAGTCTTTAATGAATGTATCTTCGACACTGATACTTTTTCTGATTTTATTTATCTCAACCTCTCTATCATCAAGCCCTCTTATCAATTTGAAGAGTGTAAAACCATAGGATCCAAATAAATTTACTAAGTCTAACTCACTCATGTCATACATATCACTGCACATCTCCATCTTCAATGATTTGCATTTCTCATAGTTCATTTTTCCTATACCAGGTATATTTCTTAGTGGTACATTTTTCATAAAATTACTTATTTCACTATCACACACTGAAAATTGATTATCAGGTTTTTTCCAATCTGAGCATATTTTAGCAACAAGCTTATTTGATGATATTCCTGCTGATGCAGTAATGTCAAAATCATTTTTAATACACGATCTTATTTGCCTAGCCATCTCCTCGGGGTCACCTCTGCAATAATCTGAATGGGAAACATCAAGATAGGCTTCGTCTATTGAGATAGGTTCCACTTTTTTTGTATAACATTTAAATATCTTAAAAATCTCTTTTGATACTTCTTTATATTTTGTAATGTTGACAGGAAGAATTACCAAATCCTTGCAAATCTGTAGAGCCTTCTTTGATGACATTGCAGAGTGAAGCCCATATTTTCTAGCAATGTAGTTACATGTCGTAAGGACGCCCCTCTCATCAGCTTTGCCCCCAACAGCAACTGGTCTTTTCTTAAGGTGTGGCTTTTCTCTGATCTCTAGTGAAGCAAAAAAACTATCCATATCAATATGGATAATCTTATCTTTCTTCCATTTGTCAATCTTGTGATTCACTTGGTGCCATGGCTTTTATGGTCAAAGCATGAATCTCACCTGTTTTGATATAATTATCCAACAAAGCATAGATCATTTTATGTCTTTGAATAGTCGATTTACCATCAAATTCATCACTTATTACATTCACAGTATACTTAGACTCAGCACCTTCTACGGATAATTCTCTAATTTTCATTCCCTGATTAATTAAGCTTTCAATTTTATCTTTCAATTTTTACTTCTCCCAAAGTTCTGGATTTGCCCAATTTTCACTATTTAACCAATCAGGATTATCCTTATAATCAGTTATATCATAAATAAAAAAATGAATATTTTCGTCAAATTCACACCCCAGATATTTATAACCATAAGAAAAAAGAACATTCTTGTACTTGGTCAAATTTTCCTCTAGCTGTCTGGAATTTTCTACGAACAATAGTATGTTATTTACGCCGTAATTTAGTTTGAATATCTCTTCGCTTATAATATGCTCAGTGTCAACAAGTAGTATCAATACGTCATTATCCACAGACATATTTCTCTGATAACTATCTAAAGATTCAATAATTTTATAGGAATCTAGATTAAGCAGCCTTTCAATCTCTTTACTGTTTAAAAGATTACAAACTGAAATATTTTTTTTACCTCTTATATATTCTTTAATATCCATTTTTCCCATCTAATAGATGATATTTAACTGTTTTGCCCCTATAGGTATTGATTATATCAAAGTTGGTATAATCATTTGAATTTATATGCTCTTTTATAATAATTTTACATGAGACTCTACCAATAGCCTCATCAATGATTTTTTTATTTCTAGCTATATTATTATCAACTATCTTTCTGAGGAACTGATCTTTTTTTGATGGCAACGCTTTTTTATTTACATTGAACATAAAATCAAAATATAGATAGTCATAGGAAATATTTGTATATCTTATGAAGTCGATACAGTCACCAAGTCTCATTTTGATATTATTTAAGATTGAAATTAATCTCGGATCATTTACCCTCTTTGCAGCGTCTCTTACCAATCCCATAACTAAAGGGTTTTCTTCAAGCATTGTTACATTATTATCAAGGGATGAAAGAATAATTGCATCTCTTGCAAAGCCACCTGTACAGTCAAGAATTCTTGAATTATTTTTTTTTATGATTTTATGGAAAGGATGAGATAATCTTTCACCTATTATTTCCAGATAGTCATCAAAAGAGAGAATCAGCCTCATATTTTTTTTAATATCCTTGAGCTCATATCCGAGTTCTGTTTTTGTCAGCAAAATGTCTGGATGCATGATGTTTTGAATATCATTCATTTAAGACTAGGAACCACTTATGACTTGAAATTTCCTTCTAATAAACCTTAATGAATAATAAGCAAGTGGCCAAAATATTGATGTAACTAGTGAGCCAACCAATAATGCTTGATAATCTATGTTTCTGTCTATAATTAGATATGCCCAGACAAATAAATGTTGTTTTATCAGTATTAGTACAAATATAACTACAGCTTGCTGAGCGACGGTCATATATCTGAGTGAGTTGTATAGCTTCAATATAAGAAAAATCAAAACAACATAGAATAATGATGTAATACCTAAAACTTGTCCGAAGACAATATCCACTATCACTCCAGATATAAATGCCAGCAGTAGTTTAGTATTTGATGGTGTTGCTATCGCCCAGTATGTCACAATCAAAAGAATCCACTCGGGAGCATAATATCCCAAGGGCAGCGTAATCAACGTTACAAATAAACCGATCAAGATTGTAGAGATTATTATTAGCATTGATTATTTTTCATCACTCGAGATAACTACTTCTGATATATTTTCCACTCGCTCTAATGGCTCAATTATTGCCTCCAAAAATCTTTCACCTTCTTTTTTTATCACTTCTACTACTCTGCCTATTTTGAGTGAAGCTATAAATCTATTTGCTTGCCCTGAAGTTATTATTAGATCACCATTTAAGATTTGACTATCATTGGGCAGAAATGATACCTCTAACATGCTGTCTTGTGGTCGACCTTTGACTATTATTTGTTGACCAGTCCTTGCTATTTTTGCTGGCACATTACTACTATTGTCTGTGATAAGTAGAACTTTGCTAGAGTACATATTTACCTCTACTACTTGGCCTAAAAGGCCATTAACTCCCATAACGGTTTGCCCGACTTTCGTGTTATAGTCTGAACCAATATTTATTTGAATAGACTTCTTATTAGGTATTATGTCTTTTTGAGTAATCTGAGCAATTTTTATATTACCTAGGCTAGTGTCTATCTCTTGTCTGATTGCTCTTAGCCGTGAAACTTCTTTCTCTAAAATATCTATCCTTTGTAGATTAATTTTCATTGATATGTTGTCTTTTTCAAGTTTTTCGATCTGTAGCTTCAATTCTTCGGTAGTTTTTCTTTCTTCCATAAAGTTTCGAAAAAATTTTGCAGGTGTAGCAGCCGCATATTGTATCGGATTTATTAGGAAGTCATTAATAATTATTCTGATATAATTTGAATTTGAGTATTTAATGTCCAGCACAATGCTTGACACCGATATAACTATAAACAACATCAGTAGATAAAAGTTAGCGACGCTCTTTTTGAATATTGATGAGGGCACGACTTAATCCATTGAAAGAAATTCAACTCCTTTCTCATCAATTATTTCTAAAACTTTGCCGCCCCCTCTTGCGACACAGCTTAGTGGATCTTCAGCAACGATTACGTTCATTCCCGTTTCCTCTTTGATAAGTAAGTCAAGGTCTTTAAGAAGGGCTCCGCCACCAGTTAAAACCATTCCTCTTTCATGAATATCTGCACCCAACTCTGGCGGTGTATTTTCAAGTGCTGTTTTTACTGCAGCAACTATTCCCTGTAAAGCTTCTTGCAGCGCCTCTAGCGTTTCATTACTATTTATTGTAAATGATTGAGGGACACCTGCCGCTAAGTTAGTCCCCTTAACTTCAATTTCTAAGAGATCACTGCTTGGATATGCAGAGCCTATTTCATGTTTAATTTTTTCCGCTGTTGGATCTCCAATCACACAACCATAGTTTCTTCTTACATAGCTGATGAGTGCTTCAGAAAAGGTATCTCCTCCTATTCTGGTAGAGGATGCATATACGATTCCATTCAATGAGATAGTTGCAACTTCTGATGTTCCACCACCAATGTCACATACCATATATCCTCTGGGTTCATCCAATGGCATTCCCGCTCCCACTGCTGCAGCCATCGGTTCATCAATCAAATGAACAACCCTAGCACCTGCCCCTGATGCAGATTCTCTTATGGCCCTTCTCTCTACCTGAGTAGCTCCGCAAGGAACACAAATAAGTACTCTTGGGCTCGGACGAAACCAGGCGCTTTTATGAACTTTTTTTATAAAGTGCTGTAACATTTTTTCACATATAGTGAAGTCAGATATAACTCCATCCTTAAGTGGTCTGATGGCTGTAAGTCCCACAGGCGTTCTTCCTAACATGTTTTTTGCTTCTATACCTACTGCCTCAACTCTTTTATTCGCGCCTTGCTCATCCCTAACTACTACAACTGATGGCTCGTCTAAAACTATTCCCTTTCCTTTCATATAAATGAGCGTGTTTGCTGTACCAAGATCTATAGATATATCTGTTGAAAACATTCCTGCGATCTGTTTGATAAAATTAATCACTTATCCCTCCTTAAGTAG
>MDSZ01149380.1_pt1 | contig 33343 bp, 25 predicted proteins | sample 811201 | NCBI WGS metagenome assembly MDSZ01 (sample SAMN05326647, study PRJNA326480) | marine metagenome | isolation source: seawater | place: Indian Ocean: North | collected 2010 | reverse complement strand
GTCGTTGTGGTGTTGCGTGAAAACTTTGTGCAGTGATTTCGAGGCCAATAAAAACAAGAATTGGTAAAATTGCAGGTCCGGGTATTGATTCATAGAGATATGCAAATGTGCCGGTGAGTCCTACAAAACCAATCATGGTGGCTGTCGCCAAAGTATAGGCTGCTCGGCCTCCCATCGATTTATATGCAGGATGACCAATGTACGGTGTTGTTTGAATAACTCCTCCGCAAAGACCAGCGATAATCGTTGCAAAGCCTTCTACGCTAATTATTCTCGCTGTGTTGTACTCGTCTCCAGCAGCTGCAGCACTTTCAGTACAGTCTATCCCTCCAACAACAGTCCCAAGAGCGAATGGGATGACAACTGGAAGATATTTGATCGAGTCACTCCAGGCTTCAATCCATTCAAAACGGAAGGCCGAAAGCCATGCCGTTGGCCAAATAGCTGCACTGGGATCAATTGTTGAATGACTGATTGTATGAGGAATCCATCCAGTTTGTGTTCCGATAAATTGGATCACAAGACCAACTAAAAGTGCAGCGAGGGCACCGGGGATGCGAAATGGGAATGATATTCGAGCAGTGAGTGTGGCAAGAACAATACCAAGAGAGACAAGGCCTACTAGTGGTGTACCAAGAATTTCCAAAAGAGGAAGAAAGGAGATCAAAGCCAGTGCAATGGCAGCGAGGCTTCCGAGTAGTCCTGCTCTTGGCACGATACGACGTATTGGTCCAGCAATGATAGCACAGGCAATTTTGAAAAAGCCGCTTATGACAATTGCACACATGCCGATGTGCCATGCATGTTGGGCAGCTGCCTGAATGTCGAGGCCACCTTCAAGGGAGCTACGAAACGCTGGTCCCAGTACAAAAAACACCATTCCAAAGGTACTTGGAGTATCCAGACCAAGAGGCATCGCTGTCACATCAGAACGACCCGTTCTCCGGGCCAGTCGAAACGCCATCCACGTGAAGATGATGTCTCCAATGACCACTCCAATGGCGGTTCCTGGAACAAGATGCCCTAAAGCAAAGTCTACTGGGAAGCCAAAAGCTGCTCCAAGAAGGGAAACCATTAGGACGAGCCCAGCAAGATTATCGAGAGAAAGCCCAAAAAAAGCGTTAAGGTCGCCTGAAGTGGCCCAGCGGTAATGTTGACGGGAAGTAGCCATATGAATTTCCGGAAATGTGGGCGTTTTGGCTGAAAAAGTCAAATAAGAGGCAAACTTCAGCAAAACCGAATAGTCGCCATGTACGCTTTTTCGCGGCTATACTTACATTTTATCATTAATGTTTTCGTCCGTTCCCTGGTGGGGCGAACCTTCCCTAACCGGGGTTCGTACTCAAAGATGGATTTGCATGAACCCAGTTCCGTTTCTGGAATGAACACTGACATCGGTGTCGATATTGGTGCGGGTTCGGGAACGAGATCGACAGATGAAGATTTGATCAACCGCTTTCGTCGGCACGATGACAACTCAGCGTTTGAGTCGCTTGTGCGTCGCTATGAAAGTGAATTGTTCAGTTACCTGCGACGCTATTTAGGCAATGCCGAGATGGCCGAGGATGTCTTTCAGGCAACGTTCCTACAAATTCATTTGAAAAAGGAACAGTTTGAAGAAGGCAGGAGATTTCGGCCGTGGCTCTACACAATAGCGACCAATCAGGCGATCGATGCCCAGCGTCGAAACAAGCGGCATCGTATGGTAAGTCTCGACAATCGTGCTGGTGGTCAGGACGACACGGGTGCACTTGTGGAAATGCTTTCTGGTCGTGAAGGTACTGCCGTTGAAAAAATGGAGCAAGAGGAGGCTCGACAATGGGTGCAAGCAGCGGTTGCAGATCTTCCAGAAACACTGCGTTCTGCGTTGTTGCTGGTGTATCACCAAGGATTGAAATATCGGGAAGCAGCAGATGTTCTTGGTATTCCTGTTGGAACAGTGAAAAGTCGGCTTCACGCAGCACTCGTCAAACTCAATTCAACGTGGCAGACAGACAACGCTGCAACTCAATAACATGGACCCATCAACTGTAACGAGAGATGACATGCGAGAGGATCTAATTGGTTTTCTGATGGGGGCTTTGGATGAACCAGAGACCTTGAGGGTCAAAGCAGCCCTTGAAAATCCACGTGACGGTGAGAAACTTCGCCATGACCTCGAGGTTCTTAAGCGGGCTATCGCACCATTGGAAAAAGATCAACACGTTGAAGCTGCGCCTGAGGGGCTTGCTGATCGAACGCTCTCGTATATCCAGTCACATCCCGTAGAAGTACCTGCTCAAATATCACGAGGATCCGACTCGTCAACGCCAGTAGTAAATTCAAGAGTGTGGATTGATCGGGTATTTATTGCTGCAACAGCCTTGGCAGCAGCCGTGCTGGTCGCTCCACTCCTTCTTAATTCTCTATCCGATGCCCGAGACCTTCGTGTTGAGAGGAATCTGCAAAAAATATCGGGTGCTCTGCAGGGCTATGCTGAATCGAAACGGTTTTATCCGACCCCGCCAGATTCTGGTCCTCTCTCTCGGGCGGGTCTGTATGCACCAACGCTTGTTTCGGAACATCGATTGAAGGCTGACGACGGAACAGTGTTGGTCCCGGGAGCACGACGGGGGCAACTAGAAGAATTTAGAATTCCTACACTTGAGGAACTTCAGTCAGCGATTGGGGGACCAGACTTCGATAAACTGATTAACACTATGGGGGGTGATTTTGGCTATACCCTTGGCTATCGCAATGATGATGGTTCATTGATGCCCAACCTTAATCAGAGAAGAGAACATCATCCAATAATGGCAGATGCTCCTGATGCGGGATGCGAAAAGAGTAGTAATCATCCCGGTGGCTTACACTATATTCTGTATGAAGACGGACATGTTTCTCGAGTGTTTCTTGATAAACTTCATGACGATGGTGACCATCTGTATCGGAATGATGATGGTGAAACTGCGGCTGCAGAACATCCGGAAGATGCCGTTATTGGTGACTCTCATCATCAGCCATGAGTATGTAATGCGTTGCACTACATACCGCTAAGAGAGCAGTTTCTCTGCAGCTGAAGAAACGGCATCTGCAGTAATACCAAAATGCTTGTAAAGCTCAGGGGCGGGGCCAGAAGCACCGAAACTCCTCATGCCCACAAAAACACCCTTCGTGCCAATCCACTTTTCCCAACCAAAGCCACAAGCTGCTTCACACGCAACACGAGCGGTTATCGCTGAAGGTAACACCTCTTCTTGGTAAGCCAAATCCTGTTCCTCAAAGAGGTCCCAGCTTGGCATGCTTACAACGCGAGCTTTGATGCCACGTTCTTGGAGTTGTGCAGCTGCATCAAGACAGATCTGCACTTCACTTCCGGTTCCAATGAGAATGCAGTCTGGATCACCGCTTGTATCCTTCAGAATATAGGCACCTCTGGCAACATGAGACGCTGAGCCCATTTCTGAACGATTGAGCGTAGGGATGTTTTGTCGTGAGAGTACGATGACCGTTGGCCGATCTGTTCGAGAAAGCACGGTCCTGTAGGTCTCGGTTACTTCATTTGCGTCACCCGGTCGAAAGACTGAAAGGCCAGGTACGGCTCGAGCGCTCGCCAGCTGTTCGATTGGCTGGTGGGTTGGCCCATCTTCCCCTAAACCTATGGAGTCATGTGTCAGAATGTAGAGTACGCCAAGCTGCCCGAGAGCAGAAAGTCGAAGCGAGGGTTTCAGGTAATCAAAAAAAACAAAAAAAGTAGCACAATATGGCCGGAGCCCGGAAAGTGCCAATCCATTGCAAGCAGAGGCCATTCCGTGCTCTCGAATACCAAAATGAAAATTACGGCCACTCAGGTTATGAGGGCTAAAGCTCTTTTCACTTTCGATGCGAGTCATGGTTGAGGGGGCGAGATCTGCAGAGCCACCAAGAAACCACGGCACCATTTCACTAATAGATTGTAGTATTTTTCCAGAGGAAACACGACTTGCGAGGCCTTTTGCATCTGGGGGAAATACGGGCAGGTTCTCGTCCCAACCATCGGGTAGCCTGCCTTCAAGAAATGTCTGAAGCTCAGCGGCATTTTTTGGGTGATCTTCTTTGTAACGATCAACCATGAGACTCCATGCACTATGAGCTTGTTGTCCACGAGCACCGAGTGATGCATCAAAATGGAGCGGCACTTCTGATGGTACGAGGAATTCAGAATCATTGTGCCAGCCATAGGCATCTTTTGCTCCTTTTATTTCTTCAGATCCGAGAGGTGCACCATGCGCTGCATGGGATCCGGCTTTTTTGGGAGCGCCATAGCCGATCACACTTTTGAGAATAATAATTGTTGGCTTGTGCTGCTCATTCTTGAAGGCATGAAGTGCTTTTGTGATTGCCTGAATGTCATTGGCATCATCAACGTGCTCTACGTTCCAGCCCAATCCGTGAAATCTTTCTTCAATATTCTCACTAAAGGCTAGGTCGGTTTCTCCTTCGATGGTAATGGCATTGTCGTCGTATACCCAACACAGATTTGCCAGCTTTAGATGACCTGCTATTGAAGCAGCCTCGGCTGCAACACCCTCCATGAGATCACCATCACTACACAGAACATATGTGTCAAAATCAAATACAGTCTGATCATTCTGGTTGTAGTGAGCTCCCAGCCAGCGTGAAGCCATTGCCATGCCAACAGAATTGCCACAGCCTTGGCCTAGCGGTCCGGTCGTGGTTTCAATACCGGATGTCACGTGGTGCTCAGGATGTCCGGCGCAGACACTATTTAGTTGACGAAAGTTCTTTATTGAATCGAGTGGTACGGCAAGTTGTTCACTTTCTGGTGTTTTTCGTATGCCTGCTAGATGAATGAGTGAATACAGCAGCATTGAGGCATGTCCACATGACAGAATAAATCGGTCACGATTTGGCCAGTTGGGATGTACTGGATCGTAGCGAAGAAAATCCTTCCAGATCGTAAAAGCAACAGGCGCTAAAGCCATGGGGGTTCCTGGATGTCCACTTTTGGCAGCTTCAACGGCATCCATGGAAAGTGTTCGAATGGTATCAATCGATAGGCGGTCAAGATCTGTAGCTGAAGAAATTGACATTGAGACATCTCCTTACTGAGAAAAAAATTCGCAAGGAGTCTAACGCTTCACCGAAATTGACGTCTATGCGCTGTCGTCATGCACTTTCTGTCACTGTGACAGATGGCGACGATACTGCCGATCGAGCGATTCGTAGTCAGCCTTACACAAACGGGAAAGTGTATCAGGATTTGCTGATCCAGTATATATCCTCACCAGATACTCAATAAATGCCTCCCTATATTGACCGTTTGAACCAGTCATAAAAAAGTCAGCAAGTCCAGAAATCTGACTATAAAGTGGAGGAAGATCATCACGAGATTGAAAATCTCGGCGTCCCAGTCTTGTGAGTTGCTCAAGAGGTACATAATAGTCATCAAGAAGTAATCGTTGACGAGCTGCCGGTACTCTGCCGTTTTCGATACCGCCAACGGTCCAGCCGAAGTCAGTCCGCTGCAAACTTTCCATAAAACATGCCGCAGCTTCGAGTGCCCAAAACCCACATCGTTCACCAGCTAAAGGACTTGTGTTTCGCATTTCACCGAAAAGTTGATGCGTCGCTTCATGGCAAACAGTTGTTGAAGTACGATCCTCACCCTCAAAAAACCAACTTGTTCGAGAAGGATTCCAGTAAATTCCTAGCGTTTGACTTATTAGCGGCTCGAGCTTGCCCATCTCATGTATGTATTGCTGCCTGTTTGAAGTAAGCACGGCGTCAAATGACCTGCGTGTAGTTGGCGTTGCACGCCCTTCGAATTGCCGTTCAAGTCCAACGGGTTCCAATTGAAATGCTCCAAACACCTGACGCCAAATCTCAAATGTTTCTTCCATTTCGCTGGCCAATAATGCAGTTTGCTTGTAGCTTGCTGATGACTGAATCCTCCAATGATCAGAAAAAAATATTCGTGATTGATCAAATCGCTGTGGTCCATCAGTTTTATCAGAGGCTTGAACCCACACGCCACGAATGTAGCGTTTATTGTCTTCGTAACGATTAAAATGTGACCGGGACAACCATCCAAAAGTCTCTGACCAGACTTCTCCCTTGTCGATTCGTTGAGCAACCTCTGGCCAGACCCACAGACCATTTCGTTGGACCCACCCTCCAGCAATACGGGCACCTTTGTGCGATGGGTTCTCCCGAAGTACTAAAGACAAAAGGCGAATCGCTTGATAGCTACGTTGATTAAAATCGGGACCTATGTTGTGAGATTGAGCAGATCTCACGGCAAGTTGAAAGAGTGCCTCAGCTCGCTTCTCTCTTGCCCTTACAAAATCCTCCCAAATAGATGTCGCACGTGGATCAACAATTTCAGGAGGCTTGAGGATGGCATTGGGAATTCTAAACACATTAATCTGATCAGAAGGAACAGGTATGTGCCACTTCTTTATGATGGCTGCCAGTACAGGGAAATTCTCACGAAGTGCTCTTTGATTGAGTCCTTCAGCATCATCTGCCCACTGGGTTGCAAGATCTGCTTCACTCAGAGCAACGGAATCACGAGCAGACAACGGCAAAGAAAATCCAAACACCACGACAGCGATAATGATCGTTGTCGTTTTGGCATTGAGAAAAGTAGTAGACACAAACAGCCTGCAAGCGAAAACAGAATCTTGAGCAACTAACTCTCTTCAGCAAAAGCTGAATCAAACTGTTGTGTACTGGGTGAGAAATCAAGATTGTGAACAAATTCAGCCGCTTCAGCAGCCCCATGCTCACGATCCATTCCACAATCCTCCCATTCCACAGACAATGGTCCATCATAACCAATTTGGTTGAGAGCCCGAATAATTTCTTCAAAGTCAACGCCACCTCGACCAGGCGAGCGGAAATCCCAACCACGGCGAGGATCTCCAAAATTTAGATGACTCCCAAGAATACCCCCTCGTCCGTTGAGGGTGACGACAGCATCCTTTATATGAACGTGGTAGATCCGATCATGGAAGGTTCGAATAAACTCGACAGAGTCAACTCCTTGCCAGTGAAGATGACTTGGATCAAAGTTGAATCCAAACTCGTCACGGCGCCCGAGTGATGCAAGTGCTCGTTGAGCCGTCACGGTATCAAAGGCAATTTCCGTTGGGTGTACTTCCAAGGCGAACCGAACACCGCATTCTGCAAATACATCCAGAATAGGGTTCCATCGATCAGCAAATTCCTGAAAGCCAGCTTCTAGCATTGTTTCGGGAACAGGTGGAAAGGAATACAGTAAATGCCAAATCGATGATCCAGTAAATCCGTTTACAACGGAGACTCCGAGCTCTTTGGCGGCTCTCGCCGTTTGCTTAATCTCTTCTGCGGCTCGCTCATTTACTCCAGCAGGATCTCCGTCACCCCAGACATGTGGTGGCAGAATTGCTTTATGCCTCTCATCAATTCGATCACAAACAGCTTGTCCAACAAGATGACAGGAGATGGCATGAACTGACAAATCGTGTTGTTCAAGAATATCTTTTTGTGCTGTGCAGTAGTTACTGTCCTCAAGTGCCTGAGTAACATCAAAGTGATCGCCCCAGCAGGCAAGTTCAAGTCCTTGGTAACCAAACTCACTGGCCTTTCGAGCAAGATCAACAATTGGCATGTCGGCCCATTGGCCAGTGAAGAGAGTTACGGGACGTGACATGAAAATGATCCTTTTGTTGTTGAGGGAATTGAGTGTTCACAAAGTGCCCTTAGTGTAAGCCCGAGTGCTCAAAGCCGAAAGGAGGTTATCGTCGTATGACGCTTCGCAGGAGCCAGAGCCCCCAAAGCGTAATAAGAGCGTTTCCTGCCCAGACGGCAGCGGGTGGTAAGGCACCAGCCTTCACTCGAGAAACCCCCATCATGAAGATAGGATAGTACACAACTAAGATAGGTAGAAAACAGAGAAAAAAACTGGTTAGGAAGTCAGCATTTCGCATGCGAATTGCCATCGGGGCGCCTACGAGCACAAAACACAAACAACTAAAACCATTTGCCCATCGACGCCATGGTTCCATGATAATTCGTGTCAGTCGGTTTGAGTGATGTTTCATTGCAGAAACATAGCCTGTCACATGTGTTGGAGTTGTTAGGTTGAGTTGCCCTGACAAGATTGCCAAAGCCTGTTCGCCTGCGACAATCTGTTCTAATTCATCGATCCGCTTTGTCTCTTCAATACGAGCTTTTGGAAAGTCGACCATGGCAATCTCAGATGGACTGGTAGATGAAATCCCTTTACGGCTCATGGAATCTAAAGGAATTTTACGAACAATGGTGTCAGGAAAAACGGCCTTTACATCCCCCATATGAAGTGTTCCATCGTAGAAGGTCACAATCAATTCACTGGCATCAGCATCGGTAGCGATTTCTGCTTCAGCGGCTGAAACGGTGGCAGGAGTGCCGCTTCCTCCTCCTTGTGTGAAAGACAGAGTTGGGCGGATAAGACGCCGACCATCTATTCCTTTTACATTTATTGAGACTTGAGGCGTGCTATAAGATCGCTGCTGCCTAAGACGACTGTAAATTATTTCTTCCACGCTATTCACGATTACCCGTCGTATGCCTGACCTGCCCCATGAAACCGCGACATCATTAAGCCAAACGGATATGAAACTGACGAGAATGGCGAGTGCAATGGCAGGCCAGATGGCGGCTACCGGTGAAATTCCTGCTGCTTTGAGAGCTGTTATTTCATTACTGGCCGACATTCGGCCAAACACACTTGCTACTGCGAAGAGCATGGTGCCGGGAACAGCGAATCGCATTGCCTCCGGTAATACGAATGGAACGAGTCGTGCGATCTGAAGAATACCCAAGCCTTGCTGTTGTGCCTCTTTTACAAGTCCAACAATGAGCATGAAGAGGGTGAGTGCAGAGAGTGACAGAAGAAAGACCTGTAATAACTCAACTAGAACATAACGGGAAATAATTTTCATAAGACCAATAGTGTACTGTTGAATCAGTGGTCATTGTCAGGTCGGTTTTTTAGATCGATGTCATCGTCATGAATTGTCAGAGTGTCTCGTTGCCGCGGTAGTGAGTTTTCAATTCGACAGAGGGCTTGAATCGCTGATGTAATAGCCACGCTAAATCCATGATCAACATTCCCTGATCTTGCCTTGGAAGCAAGGTCAATAATGCTCTCTCGATCTGAAGGCGGTAAGGAGTTAGATGCACTGTCAATCGTTTTGGCAAGGTTTTCTAAAAGAGCCTCGGTGGGGGTGCAGTCAGCATCTCGGTAAGGACCATCAGAGTTTTTTATCTTCTGGGAGCCCCGAGCCGTGTCTCCTTGGCTAACGGAAGATAATAAGGCGTAGCAGAGAAAGACAATCGTGGCGAGTGATGTAGTCACAACGCTAATAGCTATCATTGCCTCTAGAAACGGGCTACTTGGTTGCAGGAGGTCGCCTTTCATAATGAGGCTCAAGAAAAAGCAGATGCCTGCAGCGATAAGTGGTTTCCAGGCGATGCGGCGCGTGGTGATATCATCATTAACCGAATCTGTAAGAGACCACGGTTCCTGTTTCGCAAATGTGTTTGTGACCTCCTCAGCGCCTGCTCGAGCCAGTAGAACAGTTGTATTGTCTGGCGCGCCACGCGCAAGTGTCAGCCCAACAAGAGCTTGAGTTGCTTCACCAAGATTGTGGTATGAAGCAAGAAGGCCGATTTCTGCATCACTTAGCTGGCCCGAGAGTCCATCACTACATAGCACGAAGATATCTCCTTCATGCACAGGCCATGGACCTTCGAGATCTGCATCCACTGCTGGATGTGGTCCCATTGAACGCGTGATAATGTTTTTTGGAATTCCTTTAGCTTCTTCTCCAGCAAGTCCGCATTCCCATGCCAGTGAGTGGTCGCGAGTGAGTTGTTCAATTTGATGACCACGAATTCTGTATATGCGACTGTCTCCAATATGGCCTATGAGTGCTCCTCGCGGTACGATTGTAAGAGCGCTGCAAGTTGTCCCCATGCCATGGAATTCAGGAAACTTTTCTCCCTTCTCAAATATCTCACTGTTTGCCTTTTGGAATGCCTGCTGGAGAGCCTCAGGTGGAGTCTCTGAGTGGGTCTTTTTGTAAAGCAGCGGAATGCGTTCAGCAGCCATCCGGCTAGCTTCTTCCCCTGCAGCATGGGCTCCCATGCCATCGGCAACGAGGAGGATCCAGCCGCGCGTTCGAAATGCCTCCAGATCCACAGGTCTGAGGCAGGCGTGTGAATCTTGATTTATAGCCCGTCGGCAGCCTACGTCTGAGCGGCTGCTGAAAGAAAGGGTTGTGCCGTTTCCCAAACGTGGAAGCCCTGGAGGAATTTAAAAATTACAAAGTCCAGAGATTCTAGCGGGAGATGACAGGTAGGGCGATATGTGTTGTTTTGGGACGTTTCTGAAGTCATCTCTGGTCTGGTGGCCGGTGCTGAACGTTTCTATGGTTTCAGCCATGCAATCATTTCGAATGTTCGCCTTTCATGTTTCCGTGCTATTGATTCTTGTCACTTTGCCTAGTGGCTGTGTGCAGCGACGTATGACAATACGTAGCACTCCCCCAGGTGCACTTGTTTACGTTGATGATTACCAAATAGGCACGACGCCAGTGTCAACTGACTTTGTGTATTACGGCACAAGGAAAATACGACTCATAAAGGATGGTTATGAGACTCTTACAGTCAGTCAACCATTCCCTCTTCCTTGGTACCAGATATTTCCGCTCGACTTTGTCACAGAGAACATCTGGCCTGGAGAGATCCGTGACGAACGAGTTGTAGACCTTTCAATGATGCCGGCTGCTGCAACACCGCCGGAAGAAGTGGTTAGCCGTGCTGAAGTAGCGAGGCTTGCAGCTGGTGGAGGGTCCTCTGCTTCTTTGTCAGTGCCTCAGCCAGCACCTGTACCAGCAACACTTCCTCTGCCTCCGCCCCAACCCAACACGTCTGTTCCTCCGCAGACACCAGCGCCATTGAGTGGCCCGGTCTTTCCGGGAATGCAAAATCCAGGCATGCAGGTGCCAATACAGAATTCTCCCCAGCAAGGTGTACCTAGTCTTGGTGTGCCATAATGCACGAATGCATGAATCGTTCTTACCAGAAGCGAATGACCGACCCACACTCAATCGGCTGAAGATCACGCGTTTGCGTGAATTACTTCAAGAGATTCTTCCTCGCAACGACTTCTACTCAAAGAAGTTGGCAGGTGTGCAAAGACCGAAAGATATTCATTCACTCGAGCAAATAGAAGATTGGCCTTTCACGCTTAAAGAAGAACTTGTTGCGTCGGTTCGAGATGCAAATGAAAAGAGTCCATGTCTCCCAGGGAATCTAACGTATCCAGTTGAGAACTATGTGCGATATCACCAAACCAGTGGTACGCATGGTCGACCACTTCCTGTATTTGATACGGCTGATGACTGGCAGTGGTGGATGGAGTGTTGGCAGAACGTATTGATTCGCGGTGGTGTTATGGAACACGACCGCGTTTTCGTTGCGTCATCATTTGGTCCATATATTGGTTTCTGGAGTGCGTTTGATGCGGTTATCCATTTCGGAGCGACGGCAGTCCCAACGGGTGGGCTGTCATCTCGTGCTCGATTGGAATTAATGCGCTCTGTTGGGGCAACAGTTCTGATTGCTACTCCAAGTTATGCTCTTCATTTGATTGAGGTAGCGGGAGAAGTAGGTATTGATGTTAATTCACTAGCAATCCGACTGATAATCGTGGCTGGAGAGCCTGGAGGATCTTCTCCATCGGTGCGCACCAGACTTCAACAGGCGTGGGATGCAGAAGTTATTGATCATGCAGGTGCGACAGAGGTGGGGCCATGGGGTGTCGGAGATCAACAAGGAAAAGGACTCAATATTCTTGAACCGTGGTTCCACCCCGAGTTTTTGTCATTGAAAACTGGTGCCCAAGCGACTGATGGAGAATTGTCTGAACTCGTAATCACAACTCTTGGACGCTCTGGTGCTCCAGTGATTCGATATCGCACAGGTGATGTGGTGCGTCCTCATTGGCCAACAGAAGATCAGATTGATGTATGTCCGTGGGTACAGCTTGTGGGTGGTGTTCTTGGGCGAGTTGACGAGATGTTTATTGTTCGAGGTGTTAACATATTCCCGCAGTCTATTGATGATATTGTTCGAAGTTTTCCTGAAATCTTGGAATATCGGCTCTCGGTATTGAATCAGAATAGTCTTGATATGATGGTGTTAGAGATTGAGGATCAATTAGATGATCCTGATCGGGTTGCAATAGAACTGCACGTTCGCCTTGGATTGAAGGTTACGGTCACTGTTGTCCCAAGAGGAAGTCTGCCTCGATTTGAGGGCAAGGGTAAAAGAATCATCCGTAAGCACTCACGTCCGCCTGAGTAAATGAATCATGGACCAGCCAGTTCCTATAGCAATTCGACGACTAGAAAACAGATCGATTGAGGTTAAGTGGAGTGATGGAGTTTCAGGTTCGATCGCTCCACGTGTACTGCGAGATTCTTGCCCGTGCGCATCATGTCGGGAAAAACGAGTAGTCCCACAAAATGATACATCCCTGCAGATTCTGAAACCTGAGGAGACAGTCCCTCTCGCTATCAAGGAAATGAAACCAGTTGGACAATATGCTTATAAAATTGAGTTTTCAGATGGTCATGATAGTGGCATCTACACACTCGATTTTCTCAGGGAACTTATAGTGTTGCAACCGCGGCAGCATTCATAACTGAAGCAATGCGTATTGCATCATGACACGTGTCTTCACTTGTGCCAGCAGCTACGATATGTCCTTCATGGTTTTTGATGCACAGTTCACAACCAGCAAGAGCAGCACAGGCCAAACTCATTAATTCAAATGTTATCTTATCAGTGGCGGGCTGGGCCATGCGGCTCATTCGTAGTCGTGGTGGCCGAGCGTCATATGTTTCCTTCGACAACATGTGCCGAAATCGATAATACGTGGTATTCATTGCCATGAGTCCGGCAACTGCAGTAGCATCGGAAATGATGTCCGCAGCACTCTTGGTTTCTGCATCATTCGAGTCGCCAAAGTTGTCATGAATATCTTTTGTCAGAGCCAAGGTGAGTGTCTCTGAACGAATAAAGCGAGCCGAAGCAAGGGCTATTCCGAGAGCAGTCGCAGGGTCGAGATTTTCCCCGGTTAAGACACTTGAAACATTCAGACGGATGTCTTTGAAATCATCGCCCATGGAGTCTCTGAGGGCGTCGATGGCGGTCAAATTAACAGGCATAGGTGGTATCTCCATTTTGGTGAAAGGCAGATTTACGGGAAATTCTAGCGACTCGTTGAAGGTTAAGGCCCCCTCATGCTACCTTTGGGAAATTTGTTTTTTTCGCCCCACAATGTTGGTACACCATGCCCCGACGTGACGACCTCCACACAATCCTTCTTATTGGCTCCGGTCCTATTGTTATTGGACAAGCATGTGAATTCGACTACTCCGGTACTCAGGCGTGCAAGGCACTTCGTGAGGACGGCTATCGAGTCATATTGGTGAATTCAAATCCAGCCACCATTATGACTGATCCAAACACAGCCGACCGCACCTACATCGAGCCCCTGACCTGTGAGATGCTAGAAAAAGTGATCGCTGTTGAGAAGCCGGATGCAGTGCTCCCAACACTTGGTGGTCAGACGGCACTGAATTTAGCTATGGATCTTGAACGACGTGGAATTCTCGCCAAGTACGGCGTGGAAATGATTGGTGCAAAAGCTGATGCCATCAAACGAGGAGAGGATCGAGAAACATTCAAAGAGACGATGCAGAAGATCGGACTGGATACGTGTCGTGGACGTATCGTTCGGAGTTTAGACGAAGCACGAGAAGTGCTTGCTGAAGTTGGACTGCCAGCAGTTATCAGGCCAAGTTTTACACTCGGTGGATCAGGTTCAGGCGTTGCCTTTAACCGCGAGGAGTTCGATCATAAAGTCCAGCGTGGCCTTGACCTGTCACCAGTGAGTGAAGTGTTGGTTGAGGAGTCAATACTTGGTTGGAAAGAATATGAAATGGAGGTGATGCGAGACGCTGATGACAATGCAGTCGTGATTTGTTCAATAGAAAATTTTGATCCATGTGGTGTTCATACGGGTGATTCAATCACAGTCGCACCAGCAATGACACTTACAGATAAACAATATCAGCGGATGCGGGATGCGAGTTTTGCCGTCATAAGATCGATTGGTGTCGAGACGGGTGGTTCAAATATTCAATTTGCTGTTCATCCAGAGACTGGAAGAATGATTGTCATTGAAATGAACCCTCGTGTTAGTCGTTCCTCGGCTCTTGCCAGTAAGGCGACGGGTTTTCCGATAGCCAAAATCGCAGCCAAGCTGGCTGTGGGTTGGCGTTTGCATGAACTGCCAAATGATATTACGCGGAAAACAAAGGCGTGCTTTGAACCAGCAATTGATTATGTTGTGGTGAAGGTGCCTCGATTTGCCTTTGAGAAGTTTCCTGAGGCTGACAGTAAGCTGACCACTCAGATGAAAAGTGTTGGTGAGACGATGGCCATCGGCCGGACGTTCAAGGAAGCATTTCAAAAAGCACTACGTGGCCTTGAGGTGGGCTCGTTTGGGTTTGGTTGCGATGGCAAGGATTTATGGGGCACCTCCGCAGAGCCTTTGCTCGATGACATTCGTGCTCGAGTTGCAACACCAGACCCCGATCGGGTCTGGTATCTTCGTTATGCAATAAAGGCTGGCATGACCATAGAGGAGTTATATCGATTGACGTCGATTGATCCATGGTTTTTGGATCAACTTTTTCAAATCGTTGAGCTTGAAAATCGGATTCGAACGTCTGGGTCTCTGAAATCTATTGAGTCATCACTCTTGCGACAAGCAAAGCAAGCAGGTTTTTCAGATCGGCAACTTGCAGTACTGCTTGGTAGTTCTGAAATTGACGTTCGTGAAGAACGTAAACGTCATCGAATAGTTGCTACGTATAAATCTGTTGACACATGCGCTGCCGAGTTTGAGGCAGAGACGCCGTACTACTATTCCACGTGGGAAGATGAGGATGAGACGCGACCAAAGGATAAATCAAAGAAAAGGGTTATGATTCTCGGTGGGGGGCCCAATCGAATTGGGCAAGGAATAGAGTTTGACTACTGTTGCTGTCATGCGAGTTTTGCTCTTCGTGACATGGGTTTTGAAAGCATCATGGTGAACTCTAATCCGGAAACTGTGAGTACTGACTATGACACAAGCGACATGCTGTTTTTCGAGCCGCTTACGTGTGAAGATGTGCTGAACATCGCAGATCGAATACAGCCTGACGGAGTGATTGTACAGCTTGGGGGGCAGACTCCTCTGAATCTTGCAAGAGCGCTTGACGCTGCAGGTCTTCCTATTATTGGCACCACTGTTGATACCATTGAGATGGCGGAAGATCGTGAGAAGTTTCGTGAACTTCTTGATCGCTTGAAACTTAAGCAACCGGCAAGTGGTATTGCGCGTACGCTTGAGCAGGCTCGTCGTGAGGTGCTACGGATTGGTTTCCCGTCACTCGTGCGTCCAAGTTTTGTGCTAGGTGGTCGTGCCATGGAAATTTGTTACGACCAGGTTCAATTTGAGCGATATGTGGCGGAGGCCTTCGCGGTAGCCCAAGGTCAGCCAGTCTTAATTGATCGATTTCTTGAAGATGCCATTGAGGTAGATGTTGACTGTATTTGTGATGGAAACGATGTCATTGTGGCTGGAGTGATGGAGCATATTGAAGAGGCAGGAGTTCATTCAGGTGACTCAGCCTGTTGTATTCCGCCCCATAGCCTCTCGCCAGAATCCATTTTAGAGATAAAAACGGCTGCCGTTGAAATGGCACGAGCTCTCGGCGTTATTGGTTTGATGAATGTTCAATTCGCTGTGAAAAAAGAAGATGGTAAGCCGACCCTTTATGTGATTGAGGTAAATCCTCGTGCGAGTCGAACAGTACCGTTTGTAGCAAAAGCAACTGGATTGCCAGCGGCGAAAGTTGCCGTAAAGGTTATGACTGGCATGACACTATCTGAGCAGGGTGTTACTGAGGACCCAGTCCCGGCTCATATGAGCGTGAAGGAGAGTGTTTTTCCTTTTGTAAAATTTGCAGGGGTTGATATTGCCTTGGGGCCGGAAATGAGAAGCACTGGTGAAGTAATGGGAATCAGTGAGCACTTTAGTATTGCATTTGCGAAGAGTCAGATAGCCGCTGGAATTCTATTGCCAGAAACTGGTCGGATATTTGTGAGTGTGGCAAGCCTTCAGGCTAAATCGGTGATGGTAAAAGTAGCACCAAGGCTTGTGAATCTTGGTTTTGAATTGATTGCAACTGAAGGTACAGCTCGTGCACTTTCAGAGTCGGGTGTACCAGTCAAAACTGTGAAGAAACTTCAAGAAGGTCACCCCAATCTGCTGGATTACCTTATAGACGGCGACGTTCAATTGATCTTCAATACTCCCCGTGGGAAGGGTGCTCGTACTGATGAGGGTCGTATTCGTGCTGCAAGTGTGCAGTATGGTGTCCCATGCATCACAACTTTGCCTGCTGTTGAGGCTTGCGTGAGAGCGATGGAAGCTCGTCAAAAAGAGTCTCTTTCTGTTCAGTCTATTCAGGATCGATTTCCTGAATCGGTTATGGCTCGGTAGCCTATAAGGCATGACAGCAACATCTTCTTTGTCCTCTGCTCATACGCATCACACACGAATTGCCATTTTGGGTACTGGTTTTGGCGGTATCGGCATGGCAATCTGTCTCAAAAAAAGGGGAGTGAGTGACTTTACGATTTTTGAAAAAGCGAACGGTATTGGTGGTACGTGGCGTGAAAATACATATCCAGGCTGTGCATGCGATATTGCTTCTCATCTGTACTCATTTTCATTCGATCAAATTTCTACGTGGACACGAACATATGCTTCTCAATCCGAAATACTCCAATACCTCAAAGAGCTAGTAAGAAAACATGATCTTGAGCAAAGAATAACGTTCAATACAAAGGTTGTGCAATTAAGGTGGATAGATTCTGATCAACTATGGCGTATCACAACAGAAAATGGAGATGTGTATACGGCTGAGATAGTGATCAGTGCTGTCGGAGGATTGCACGTCCCGCATCGTCCTGAGTTTGACGGTATCAAGCAATTTGGTGGAATGTGTTTTCACTCATCCAGTTGGCCAAAAGACCTTGACTTGAGAGAGAAAAAAGTTGCGGTTGTGGGCACGGGAGCGAGTGCAATCCAGATTATCCCTGCTATTGCATCTCAAGTGTCACGTCTATTGGTATTTCAACGTACCCCACCGTGGGTGCTTCCTCGACACGATAAGGAGGTTCCTCAACTTGCTCAATGGATATTCAAAAGTATACCGGGCGCGCAGCATTTCTGGCGTAATATGCTTTTTGTTGAATCTGAGTCCATTGCTCTTGGATTTACAGTATGGCCATGGTTGCTGGGAGCTTGGCAGCGCCAATCACGGTCGTTATTGCGTCGCCATATCCACGATCCGGTATTGCGTGAAACGTTGACACCACACTACACCATGGGATGCAAGAGAGTTTTGCTCTCTGATGACTACTATCCTGCGCTAACGCAAAAGAATGTGAGTGTTGTTTCGAGTCAAATTACAGAGATCAAACGAGATAACATTCTAACAAAGGATGGGGTGCAATACCCAGTGGACACAATCGTATTGGCTACCGGTTTTCGTCCATTCAATCCGGTAGAAGAAATTGACATTCGTGGTCGTGGTGGTCGCGTATTATCTCATGAATGGGCTGCCGGCCCTTCGGCTTTCAACGGAGTCCTTGTTCACGGCTATCCAAATTTTTTCATGCTTATGGGTCCAAATACTGGCCTCGGTCATAATTCACTTATTTTCATGATAGAGGCACAAATTCGATATATCCTCTCCTGCATAGATATCCTCAAGTTAAGGCAACGTAAGCTGATAGAAGTTCGGCCAGAATCACAGTGCGCTTTCAATGAAAGTATTCAAAAACGTTTTCAGCGAACAGTTTGGAGTTCTCAAGAATCCTTTTCCACCAAGGCATGTAACACGTGGTATCGCAATCCAAGTGGCCGTTTATCAGCTTTATGGCCCGGCTTTGCTTCGTCCTACTGGTGGCGTTTGCGAAAAGCAGATATTCGAGATTTTGTTGAGGATTCCATCATGCTGTCCGATACTGCTGATGGGCGAGAGGAGTCATAGTGGTTTTTCCAGATATTCCTGACATACCTCGGCCGTTGCCAGCCCCAGGGTATCATGAGATCCCAAAAGTAACTGCCCGGACACTCGAGGGACTTGAGTGGATCCTAAAAACGGAATTGGAAAACCTCGGAGCGGTTGACTTCCGAGTTGGCCGACGAACGGTTGAGTTCTCTGCACCTCGGGGCCATGAAAGAGAAGTGCTCTATCGTTCTGTGCTTGAGAGTCGGACAGCCATTCGTATTCTAGAACCACTTGGTCGTTTTCGTGTGGATTCTCCAGAAGCACTCTATGACGCAGTCAAGAATATTGACTGGGCTGAACAATGTGATCCGTCAGATTCTCTGCGAGTCGATGCCAGAATTCATGATACATTTCTTACGCATTCTTTATATGCGGCGCAAGTGGTAAAGGATGCGATTGTAGATCAGTTTAGAGAGCGATTTAGAAAGCGTCCCAGTGTCCAGCTTCGTGGAGCAACGCTTCGGCTTTCAATCCATTTAGTTGGTCATGTTGCAACTGTTTTTCGTGATGCTGCGGGACGTTCACTTCATCAACGAGGTTGGAGAGTAAAAAGTATTGATGCACCGTTGTCAGAACCATTGGCCGCAGGGGTTCTTGCTTGTGCCGGTTGGTGGCAACCACATGATTTGAGTCACAGGCCCACACATCTTCTTGATCCATTTTGTGGATCAGGAACTGTTCTGATTGAGGCAGCTTCAATATCCGGGAGAATAGCTCCTGGTTTGTGGCGTGCACGTGAACAAGGCCATGGTTTTTTTCGATTTAAGGATTTTGATCACGTTCTCGCAAATCGACTTGTTGATACATTGGAAAGTCGTGTTCAATGCCCCGATCATGTTTTTTACGGAAGCGACCTTGATCCTCAAGCAGTACTTGTTGCAAAAGCAAATGCGCAGGCAGCAGGAGTATTAGAGTGCATTGTTATTGAGCAAAAAAACTTTGAGGATGTTCGTTCGCAGGCTGCTTCGGGTTTCGTGGTTACGAATCCGCCGTATGGTGAACGACTCCCAGTATCGCGTTCGGCTGCTTTATTTCGTCGGATTGGTGATTGGCTCGTGCATCAATGTGGAGGTTGGAACGCTGTGGTGCTGGCTGCTGACATATCAGCCGTGAAACATCTGGGACTTCGTCCATCATTTCGGTGTCCGTTGAAAAATGGACCAATTCAATGTCGTTTAACAGGGGTTGAAATCAGACGCCGAGTAGGTCGTGAAGAGAAGTTGACTATTGCGAAAGAATCAAGCGTTTGTGACAGGCAACGCGTGCAGCATACAGAATGCAAACAGAGCGAAACCACGTTATCAGATGATAGAGCATCCTCAGTGGAGGCTGGCACAGGGTCAGCAGGACGACGTCAATCTCGTTCAATCGAACACCAGATAATAGATTTTCGGCGTAGGTTGGCTAAACGATTTAAGCATCTTTCTAAGTGGGCGAGACGTCAGGAAATAGAAGCATTTCGACTCTATGACCGTGACATTCCAGAGATACCGTTAGTCATAGAAATATATGCAGGTTGGTTGCATGCAGCAGAATATGATCGTCCACATGGGCGGACGGACATAGAACATGATGTGTGGCTATCAAGGATGATGGAAGCTGCCGCTGAAGAGCTAGGCATAGTACCAAGCCATGTATTTCTCAAGGCACGACGAAGGCAGCGTTTTGGGAATCAATATGAAAAACTTCAGAGTCGCAAAGTGACTCATAGTGTGCGAGAAGGAGGGCTCGTGTTTGAAGTAAATCTCTCAGATTATCTTGATACAGGCCTCTTTTTAGATCACAGACAGACTCGAGCGATGATTCGATCCGAGGCAAAAGGCAAGCGTTTTTTGAATCTTTTTTCTTATACGGGAAGTTTTTCTGTGTACGCAGCTGCAGGAGGTGCGGCTGAAACAACCAGCGTTGATCTTTCTAATACGTATCTCGACTGGACTCGTACGAATCTGATCACAAACAGTTTTGTGGATACTGAAAAACACCGCCTCGTTCGTGATGATGTTCGTGATTTTCTGGAGTATCGCCAGTTGCGTGAAGAACCTCCGTTTGACTTGATCGTTGTGGATCCACCAACATTTTCTCGTTCGGCCAAAAGCACAAAAACATGGGAGGTTGAGCGTGATCATGCTGATTTGCTTGCCTCCGTGGCAAAGAACCTTGTTTCCAGTGGTGTTGTCTTTTTCTCAACAAATTATAAGCGGTTCCATTTTGAACAGCATCGCATAGAGAATGATTACACAATTCGTGAAATCACAAGACAAACAATTCCAGAAGACTTTCGAAACCAAAGAATTCATCGTACATGGCGTCTGATAAAAAAATAGATAGATCCTGTCCTATGGAAAGAACACCTCGATTACTCATGAAGTTAAGAGGAGCATGTGCATGTGTATTGATTATCAGTGTCAGTTGGTTGTGCATCAGTTGCCAATCATCCGATCCCCGAGTCATTCGAATTATTTCCAGCCTTCCGAGGACTGGAGTTGATAAACAGCAGGCAGACTTGATTGTTCGCGGTATTCGAATGGCAATTGAGGAGATTGAGGGACGGGTGGGGGTGTTCCGAGTTGAGTATCTTGATCTTGATAACTCAACTGCCGCTGCTGGTCAGTGGACAAGTGAAGCGGAGGCGGCAAATGCCCGTCGAGCTCTCCAGGACCCAAATGTGGTTGCATACATTGGAACCCTCAATTCTGGTGCGGCAAAAGTATCCATGCCAATCTTAAATTTTGGAGACCTTCTGATGGTGTCTCCTGCTGCAACTGCAGTGGGGCTTACAAAACCAGGTTTGGGTGAGCCAGTTGAGCCAGGTGTATATCGTCCAAAAGGTACCATCAATTTTGCTCGTGTTGTACCAGCAGACGATCTGCAAGGAACACTTTCAGCTGAGTGGGTAAAACGTCGAGGATTTGAAACAGTCTATGTTCTCGATGATGGGCAGGTGTACGGTCGAGGCATTGCAGATTTATTTGCTGCACGCTGCCGAGAAATTAATGTCAGTGTTCTTGGGCACGACTCTATTGATCCGAGAGCGCGTGAATTTAAATCACTCATGACAAGCGTTAAGTCAACATCCCCCGAGCTTATCTATTTTGGAGGTTCTGTACAAAGCAAGGGAGGTCAACTTGCAAAAGATATGTCCAGCGCTGGAATTGACGTACCACTCTTAGTGCCCGATGGTTGCAAGTCAAAAGCATTCATTGATTCCGCTGGAGCCAATCTGTTGGAAGGCCGATGTTTCGTCACATTTGGTGGCTTGCCTCCTGAGCGACTTACAGGTAAGGGCGCAGCATTTGTCGAACGCTATCAGCATTTGTACAGTGAACTCCCGGAAGGTTATGCAGTGTATGGTTATGAAGCTGCAAGAGTGGTTCTAGCTGCGGTTAAGGAAGTGGGCAGTAAAAATCGATCTCAAATAACGAAATCAGCGCTTAATATGGAAAACTTTGATGGAGCGCTTGGGGAATGGGAATTTGATAAAAATGGAGATACAACGCTCGATTCACTTTCAGTAAGCGTTGTGAGGGAGGGTCGCTTTGAGTTTATCGAGACCATTACATCGGATGAAGTGGATAGTGATTAAAAAAAGAGCAAAAGATATTCTGAGGAGAAAAAGCTGTGTCCATTCTGTTCTTGCTTCAGCAGTGTGTGATAGGGCTTACAAACGGATCTCTTATAGCACTTGTGGCTCTCGGTTACACAATGGTTTATGGAGTTCTTCGCTTCATTAATTTTGCGCACGGTGATTTGATCATGCTCAGTGCATGCCTTGCGCTTTCTCTTGTGGGTCCGATGGGCCTTGTTTCCACAGGACAACTACCAAGCCTTGGAACATGGATTGGTATTTACGCACTTGTGATCTTTTGTGGTCTTTTCTGTGGATTGCTAAGCATGGTAGTTGATCGTTTGGTCTATCAGCCCTTGAGGAATGCTCCACCTCTTGCTCCCCTTGTTTCGGCCATTGGTGTATCCCTAATCGCAATGAATATAGGACTATTCTGGATTGGTGCTCCAGACAGATCATTTCCTCAGCCCTTACCTTCAGAAAACCTTCTTCGCTTTCAAGAAATTCAATTTACATGGAATGATTTACTTGTCGTGTTAGTGGTCATGCCGTTGATTGCTCTCGCCATGGCCTTGATTCGTCTCACTCGCTTTGGGAAAGCCTTGCGAGCAGTGTCAGAAGATCGTACGGCAGCTGCACTCATAGGTGTCGATGTCAATAAGGTTATTAGGGCTACATTTTTTCTCAGTGGCTTTTTGGGAGGAGCAGCAAGTGTCGTGACAGGATTGTCAGCGAATACCATTAGCTATCAGATGGGCTTCCAAACAGGATTTCTGGCAATTACAGCGTCAGTTCTTGGAGGCCTGGGAAGTCTGAGAGGAGCTGTGATTGGGAGTTTCGCGGTGGGTTTGGTTGGTGCACTTTCAACAGCCTATGTCGGAGAACGTTGGGCCAATGCGTTTGTCTTTATTGTTTTACTGATCGTGCTTGTTTTTCGTCCGGAAGGATTGCTGGGACAACGTGCACGGGAGGTGTCCTGATGTCTGATGTGAAAAACTGGTTTCGGGAACATTGGGAGATTTTTGCATTTGTTGCTCTTGCACTTGCTCCTTTTTGTGTGTCGTCACTTCGTGGTGCGTTAGGAGGCCAAGTCACGATTTTGTTCATATACTGCATTCTTGCATTAGGCTTGAATGTGATGGTTGGATATACCGGACTTCTCCATCTAGGCATTGCTGCCTTCTTTGGAATAGGAGCGTATACCATGGCCATTCTCACGGTGCCACTATTCCCGTTTCAGATGGGTTGGTTAGCGGCAACTATTCTGAGTATTGCTGTTGCAGCAAGTATCGGTTTTGCTTTGGGTACACCGACTCTTCGGCTTCGTGGTGATACGTTAGCGGTTGTTACATTAGGTTTTGGTGAGTTTGTGACAGCTAGCCTTCGTAACCTTGAACAGGTTACTGGGGGTATGAAGGGTCTGAATCCTGTCCCCCCTCCGGGCGCGGGTGTCTCGATCATGAATATCGACCTTGGTACAGCCTTTGTTGTAGATCCGAGATGGTTTTACTTTCTTACACTCTCTGCTCTTGCTGGAGTCGTTTGGGCAATGAAGCGACTAGAAAATTCAAGATTGGGAAGAGCTTGGGTAGCCGTGCGTGAAGATGCTACAGCAGCAGCCTCTCTTGGAATCTCTGCCACTCAAACAAAGCTATCTGCCTTTGCTATGTCAGCAGCTGTTGCGGCCTTAGCAGGCTGTCTATACGCCGCGATGTTGTCAACAACAGCTGATCCGAATGCATACAGTTTCAACCGTTCAATAATGATATTATGTGCTGTCATTCTTGGAGGGCTTGGAAGTGTCCTCGGAACATTAGTTGGGGTAACGATTCTTGTTGGTTTCGATACCGTTATTCTTCCTTGGATAGACACACTTCTTCAGCAGCTCCTTAATCATTCTCCCGAAGGAGTTTTATCGTTTGGTGGGTGGAGACTAGCAATGGTGGGACTTGTACTCGTCATGGTGATGCGGTTTCGTCCGGAGGGATTGATACCTTCACGTCAGCTCGCAGCCGAACTCCGTGGAGGACAGCAGTGAAGTCAAAACTCTCTGCAAAGGCATCAGATATTCCTATTCTGGATATTGATCGAGTGTCAATGCGTTTTGGTGGTCTTGTTGCAGTGACCGACCTTGATCTCGATGTTTCTGATGGACAGTTCGTTGTATTAGCTGGCTCGGAAGGAGCAGGAAAAACAACTGTTTGTGACTGCATCAGCGGTGAATGTGAGCCAACAAATGGTTCCGTACGTTTTCGAGGACGAAGGCTTACTCGGTCTTTTGGTCCAGGTGTTTTCTGGATGGCAATAAGCATCGGATTGATTACTGGATTATTAGTAGCAGCAGCAGCAGTGGATATAGATCGGTTATGGTTAGCAGTTGTTAGGCGGGGTATGGTTTTCGATAGATCATTTACTTTTGATTCCGCACGTCGTCGCCTAAGAAGTTATTTTCGTGCCGAATTAGCCTTGGATCGATTAGCAGGAAAATGGCGAGTGGTCAGTGCAGACGGCCGAGATGTTCTTGTAGTATGTGATGATTTTGAAGAAGCAAAGTCCCTAAAAAATCAATTGCAAGCTGCTGTAACTGCACGCCGCATCGGTCCGAGTACAGTGCCAAATACATCGGATATGGCAGATGCTGCTGAGCCATCACAGCGACAGCCTCCCATCCCAGATGACACACTCAATCGTCTAGCTGCTGGAAAATCTCGCATTCGTATTCGTGGTTGGTCAGCTCTTTTGGCAGGTTGGATTATTGGAGCAACTGGTGTCATTGTAATCTGGAGTCGTAGTCGAGGTTCACCGCATATTGCTGCACGTGCAGGAATAGCCCGCACATTTCAAAACCCTCGATTATTTGAAAATATGACCGTTCGAGAGAACGTACTTGTTGCCCTTGACCGGATGATTCCGGGTGGTTCCATCGCACTTTTACTTCGAACACCTGCAAACCATCGTGGAGAACAGCATGCGCACATAAAGGCAAATAAAATCCTCAAATTTGTGGGGCTCGGTTCGATGGCAGATCACTTGGCTTGTGATACAAGCCTTCTTGATCGTAAACGTTTGGAAATTGCACGGGCTTTGGCTACTGGTGCAGATCTCATTTTACTGGATGAGCCAATGGCCGGTCTTGATGAAAAGGGTGTTGCTGTTGTTATGGAGCTGCTTCACCGTATGAAGGATCAAGGACTTACCTTGCTGATGACAAGTGGTAGTTTGAGTTTCCCAAGTGATATTAGTGATAAAGTGGTTGTGCTTGATCGAGGGGTGAAAATAGCTGAGGGTGCTCTTACAAATGTTCGTCATGACTTGCGCGTAAAAAAACGTCCTGTAACGAATTTGCTTTAGGGAGAATCGCATGCCGTTACTTGTCGTGAATCAGGTGAATGTTTCTTTTGGACCAATCGCCAAGGTGATCAACGCTTCCTTTGAGGTGGCTGAGGGAGAATCAGTTTTGATTACTGGTAAAAGCGGTGCCGGTAAAACGTCACTCATGCTTGCAATACTTGGTGTTGTGCCGATCCAGTCTGGTGACATCTATTACCGTCGCCGTGCGCTGGTAGGCTTAATGCCACATGAGATTATCCGATTAGGTATTGGTTTTTGTTCTGAAAAACGAAACCTTTTCTCACGTATGAGTGTTAAAGAAAACTTGGAGTTAGGAGGGTATACCCAGCGTGATCGCTGGCAATTGCGTCGCGATATTGCCGAGGTGTGCGAACTGTTTCCTTCACTTGGTGCTCAAATGCAGTCCAAAGTTACCGAACTTGCTGGAGAAGAGCAGCAGATGCTCGCGATCGCCCGGGCGTTCGTGAGTCGTCCTCGACTGTTGTTGCTTGATGAACCGCTGAGATGTTTGTCTCATTCGAGAGTGCATCAACTTGTTGAGGTAATCGCAGCATTTACAAGGAGAGGAATAAGCAATGTCATCGTTGAGCAAAATGTCAGCCCCGTTTTTTCTCAGTCACGAGGTTGGGTTATGGAACAAGGAAGCCTGAGGCAATACGAGGCAGTATAATCGGCGCCCCTCAGCCACAATAATCGTGGCCGACAGTGAACTACATTTGGTTTTTCTCATTCACAATATTAAGGATTGCAGCACCAAAGTCAGCAAGTCGTTTTTCACCAATACCTTTACATTGCAATAAGTCGGCAGGAGTCTGTGGTTTTTGGCTGGCAATCGATCGAAGTGACTTGTCATCGAAGATAGTCCATGCCGGCTTGTTTCGTGAGAGTGCAATTTGGCGTCGCCATACGCGGAGTCGTTCGAATAGATCCCGATCAACACCACTCCAATCATCAGAGGCATTTTTTGATGCTTTTGTTTGTGTGGAACTTGGCTGGAGAAGGATGACCTCTCTTTCACCTCTTAAAACTTCCCATGATTTTGTGTTGAGCATTACAACTGGGCGGTCACCACTACTCCGCTGAAGTAAGTCCTGATCGAGCAGTTGGTGCATAAGATTTTCAGTAGTGCGCTGATCCAATTCTGAGAGGAGACCATACGTGGATAAACGTTCATGACTATGACGAATGATCCCAGTTGTTTGTGCCCCACGAAGAACTTCACAAATATGTCGAACACCGAACCGTTGTTCGGCCCTCGCTACACATGAAATGATCTTTTGTGCGATCAGAGTAGAATCTGGGAGGTTTTCTGTCTCACCAAGACAAATATCACATGCGTTACAGTTTGTATTCCTATACGGCTGTCCAAAATACTCTGATAGCGTTGCATGGCGACAGCAGGCGGCTTGAGCATACCTTCGAATTGCATGAAGGTGCTGGATTGTCGCGTTGAGGAGTTCGTGTGCTTCAGTTTGCGAAATCTCGGTCTCGGCAACACTTTTCCTAATAAGTGACTCCCAGCTAAATACATCTGCAGATGAATAAAGGAGTACGCATTCGGCAGCGAGCCCATCTCGGCCGGCTCTTCCCGTCTCTTGTTGGTAAGCTTCTAAACTTTTTGGCAATGACGTATGAAGCACAAGGCGCACATTTGATCGATCGATACCCATGCCAAAGGCAACGGTCGCTACAACAACATCTATTTTTTCCTGTGAAAATGCTTCCTGTGTCGCGTGACGTGTTGCGGCATCGAGACCTGCATGATACGGCTGAGCAAGAATGCCAGCATGGGATAGTTTTGCAGCGAGCCGCTCGGTTTCTCGACGGGAAAGACAATATACAATCGATGCTTCTCCATGGTGACGCCCTAAGATCTCAAGTGTTTGTTTTATTTTGGATGTTCGAGGTAAGACGCGGTATGTAAGATTTGGCCTATCAAATGTGCCCACAAGGACTTCAGGGTCGCGCAAGTGAAGTTGTTCAATAATATCTGTCTGTACTTTTGGTGTGGCGGTTGCCGTGAAGGCATGAAAGCTTGCTTGAGGAAATCGATCACGGAGCATGGCGAGTTGTCGATATTCTTGTCGAAAGTCATGCCCCCAATGACTAATGCAATGGGCTTCATCAATCGAAAAACGTTTTACTCCCGCCTCAGCCAGAAGGTCGAGAAGACCAGTATTTACAAGACGCTCTGGAGCTGTGAAAAGTAGCCGTAAGTCACCGGCAATTAATCGGTCCTTAATCTGTTGATGTTGGTGTCGCGTCATGCCCGCATATAAGGCAGCAGCTGGATAGCCAATGGCCTCTAGAGAATCCACCTGGTCTTTCATCAGTGCTACTAGGGGGGATATGACGACATCCGTCGTATTTCCGATCAGTGGAGGGAGTTGGTAGCACAGACTTTTGCCACCACCAGTCGGCATCACAACCACAGAATCGCGTCCAGTAATTGCGGAATCGATAGCTTCTTCTTGAAGTGGGCGAAGCGTATCAAATCCCCACCAGTGCGAAAGAATATCAGTAAGGTTCATGGCTTGAGTGGGATGCTAGGGGGATCATTCAACATGCGGCAGCGCCTAATCAGATGAAGCTCGGTGGCGTTGCTCACAGTACAAGTGTGTGTTCATTTGGTCGGTCATATTGTAGTGATGGAAAATGAAATCATGAAGTTTGTACAGGTTGGATTGCATGGTCATAGCCCGAACGGAGTTGTTTGTTACCTCTCCTTGACGATTGGTTGGAATCAGAAAAAATAATCACATGAATAACAATCATTCTTCTTCGCGGGTTGGCATGTGGCTTATCGGGGCAAAGGGAGGTGTGTCTACTACCGTTATGGTTGGGTTGGCCGCTCTCCAGCAAAAGGCGATCGATCCTGTTGGCCTTATCACAGCAACAAAGTCATTTGAGAATTTAGGACTTGTTGATTTCCCGAACATTGTGGTTGGAGGTCATGATATTCGAGGTGGCCATCTCGTGGATGAGGCCAAAAAAATGTGGAATGACAGCCGAGCCATCACGCCGCAGCTTCTCGAAGGAGCGGCCACATTGTTTGGAGACATTGAGTCGAGGTTGCGTCCTGGAACGCTTGTGTCGGCAGGTGATACGATCCGAAGTCTTGCCGATCGTGATAGTGTTCATCTTGTGGAAACGCCACGGCAAGCCATTGATCGAATCCGTGATGATATTCAAGCGTTTCAGCGAAGCGAGAATCTTGACAATGTAATAGTCGTCAACGTGGCTTCCACAGAGCCCCCTCCAACCATGCCCATTCCTCAAGATTTCAAGGATGTTGAACCACTGCTCAATAGTGAGGAAAAGTGCCCATTGCCTGCAAGCAGTTTGTATTATTTGGCTGCTGCCGAAGCAAAAGCTTCATACATCAACTTTACCCCCTCCGTCGGAGCAACACCTCAATGCATGCAACAAGTAGCGTATGACCAACACATTGCCCATGCAGGATGTGATGGAAAAACAGGTGAGACACTTCTAAAGAGTGTTCTTGCACCCATGTTTGCTGCTAGAAATCTTGATGTAATGAGTTGGGTGGGGCACAACATTTTTGGGAATATGGATGGGAAAGTGCTAGATGATCCACTCAATAAGTCAGCAAAAGTTAAGAGTAAAGATCATCTACTTGCTTCCATCCTCGGATACCCGCCCCAGACTCATGTGTCGATCGAATACATCGAGAGTCTAGGTGATTGGAAAACGGCATGGGACCATATTCATTTTCGGGGCTTTCTTGGAACACCGATGACAATGCAGTTCACGTGGCAAGGGTGTGATTCAATTCTGGCAGCACCACTGGTACTCGATCTAGTGCGTTTAGTAGACCGAGCATCGAGAAATGGTGAATATGGTGCGCTAGAGTGGTTGGCGTGCTTTTTTAAGAGCCCTATCAACATTGCCGAACAGGATTTTTTTCAACAGCTCACCATGTTGCGTGAATGGGTTGATCGAAGCTTAGACCATACGAATTGATGCATGGTAAACCGTGCTATTTGTAACGGAATGCTGTAGTGTTTGAGTTTCCCTGATTAAGAAATTTGGTAAGCTCATGGTGCGATATGCTCCCAGTGCGACATCATCATTCCTACAGGCTTTTCAGCACATCCTGCAGGTTGTTCAAAGAAGGCGTTGGGCTATTCTCGCCGCAGCTGCAAGTGGCGTGATGTGGGGATACCTTGGTGCGTATTTATCACATACAGCCTTTGGCCCATTTGTGTGGCAAATCCCACCATACTGCTTTCTCATTGGATTGAGTATTTACGGGTTGAGTTCTCGTTTCTATCAATACTCTATTCAATGGCTCATTCCACTGTCAGTTTGTACCATCGTTATCTCAGTGCTGTTGTTTGGTTTTTTTGTTGGTCTCGCTGACCTTGGGAGGGATATACCAGGTCGCTCTGTATCGGGCGTAATCGTGCAGGCAATTCTTGGTTGCGTCTATGGGTTCTGTTTGAGCGTTATAAGCGTGCCTTCGTTATGGGTTCTTTTCTTGCTCTCCTTCATTAACCATGCGATCATGCGATTTCTTGAACCAAAAGTAGCGGGGAAAAAGCATGATTTTAGATCTGGTCAGTAAAGTTTGTCTAACAGTGTGTATTGTGTGCATCGTGATGGGGTTGGTGCTGAGCCTTGCAATAATCTGGTTGGAATTATGGGATAACGAGATTGCATGGAAGGCGTGGTTGTCACTCACTGTTTTCTTTCTTGCCTCAGCCTTAACCATAAGCGTTAATAAAACTTTTGCATGGAAGTCGAAAGATGAAAACTAGACGGTTGTGTTCATGCAAAGTAATCCGACATGCATGGCACATACGGCACGTCATTTATTGAAACATAAAAATCAAAGAAAGATATAAGTTATGAGAAGTTTATTATCTGCATGCTTTTCCCTGATTGTTATGGTGAACCTCAACCCTTGCTTTGCAGAGGTCCAGCCTCCACCGAATATACTTTTTATTATTGCGGATGATGCATCATGTCATTTTGGGAAGGCATACCATTGTGAATGGGTAAACACTCCACATATTGATCAAGTTGCTCAAGAGGGTATTGTCTTTGACAACTTCTACGTGGTGTCAGCGAAATGTGCTCCATGTCGAGCGGCATTATTGACGGGTCGCAATTCTTGGCAAAACGAAGATGCCGCGAATCACCAGAATTTTTTTCCAGCTGCATTACCAGTGTTTAGTGAAGTGCTCAAAAAAAATGGTTTCGCTGTTGGGAAAAAAGGAAAGGTCTGGGGGCCTGGTCGCGCTACTGATCTCCATGGCCAACCACGAGACTTTGATTTGCCAGAGGTGCGGGGTTCCAGTAAGGCTACTCCTCACCTCGCATTCGAGGCATTTCTCAAAGATCGAGGCAACAATCAGCCGTTCTTTTTTTGGTACGGAAGTTCAGATCCCCATCGAGGATATGAATCGGGAGCTGGTCAAAAATCTGGAAAGAAACCAGATGACATTGATCACGTTCCTGCATATTGGCCAGACAATGATACTGTCCGAAACGATATGCTTGATTACGCTACCGAGATTGAACGATTCGATAGCCATGTCGGAGAAATGCTCAATGTGCTTGATCGATTTGGCCTTCGTGAAACGACACTTGTCATTGTGACATCAGATCATGGCATGCCTTTTCCGCGAGTGAAGGGGCATACATTCGATGATGCTCACCGTGTGCCTACAGTCATGCGTTGGCCAAGAGGAATTAAGAATCCTGGTCGCCGCATTTCTGAGCTTCTTAGTTTTATTGATTTTGCACCAACGTTTCTCTCGCTTGCAGGCATTCCCTCTGACCACTCCGGAATGGATCTGACGGGTCACAGTTTTGTCGATCTCCTTGATAATATGCCGACCCAAGAACGTTCGTTTCTTTTGATTGGTCGTGAACGCAATGATGTGTATGCACGTCCTGGATCGATTGCTGGATTAGGATATCCTGCCCGCGGCATTCGCTCTGGTGACTATCTGTTTGTGTACAACTTTTGTCCTGAACGGTGGCCTTGCGGTAATCCAGAGCTTGGTTTGAAAGATACCGATGGTAGCCCAACAAAATCACTGATTATGGATCGTGGTCCCGGCAATAAATATTGGGAGCATGCATTCGGAAAACGACCTCAAGAAATGCTCTTCAACGTAAAAAAAGATCCAGATTGTGTGATCAATCTCGCAGCAAACGATGCCTATGCTGGAATTCAGGAACGTCTAAGACGAACGATGTTTCAGGAACTTGAGCGGCAAGGTGATCCACGTGTGCTAGGGGACGGTCATGTTTTTGATCACTACCCTACCGTCAAGAAAGTACCCAAGGGCTGGGATGAGCATGATGAAAAAAATCTACAAAACTGAGTGTTTTGTAAGCTCAAGAAAAAGGAGATTGGTGTGACACAGAAGAAAAAGAGCAAGTATGAGATTATGCAAGAAGAACAATTTGAAAAAAGGTTTTCTTCGAAGTGGTCTGAAGTACTTTTTATGCTTCCATCACTCATGGTCTTGGGTGTTATTTTTTTTATGCTTTGGCTTGGTGCCACTCCCGATGTGCCTGTTTTAATAATTGTTATGGGTCCGCTGAGCCTGATACAAATAACATTCACAGCATTTCGAAAGAAAATTCTTTTACAGGAAGAAAAAATCAACATGCTACGGGAACAAATTAACTTGAAAGAAGATGCAACGTAGTCATCCGGCACTCCCAGAAAGCTATTTGAATGAGGAGTTTTTGTTAGCAGACAGCAGGAAGGGAGACGTACAACATGCCAACCGCGATCCCCCAATCTGGTAACAATAATTTTTGATTCGATAGGGTATCGCGTTTCTATTTCAACATGTTGATCACGATCCTCAGGCCGAGTTCACAATGGATCAGGCAGTATGCCTTCTACTAGTTGGCATAGCGCTCATTAATGCTTTGATAAGCTATAAAAGTGCTGTGTTATGTTGGGTAATGTTGAGAAGTTGTATGTTTGTGTACGTAAAAATGTTTTTATCTCTCCTGGTTTATCAAGCCTGTCAGAACTTCCAGTCTTCAAGCTAGGAAAAGTTGTACGAATCTCAAAGATGTGTTCAGTGAGAAAACGTCATTTTGCCTAAGAAAATGCGTTTTAGGGAGATGAAACATAAGTGTGCATGCTTGTGTGTGGCAAGGCATGTGTACATGTGATGATTTTCATTGTTCCCCATCTTTCGTAGGAGACATTTAAAAGCTTTTTTGGAATTGGCCACGAAAATAGAAGAGTGTTTTTTGGTCATATCATCGTTGATTTGCCAAAAAAATGCCTTGCTCCATGACGTGACTGTTGAAACACTCCTGAGGAATATTTTTTTAAGGATAGTGCCACGCTATGGCTGCTTTACGGTCGTTTATATTCCTTTTCTCGCAACGCCTTATCACCATTGTGGTGTCTCTTGTTTGCATTATCTCTGCTGTTATGAGCCAAGCAGAGGAGACTCGTCGTAATGGCAGTATGTTTCTGGAGGGACATGATGGCGAGCGTGTGTGGAACCAAACGTTGGCTACAGTACGCGCTGATTGGCCTGTTGTTCACGCAAGGCCACCCGTTTTCTTCGGGACTCCACCCCAGCCCGGGCTTATTGAGTCGGCCTGGGTAGAGCCTCATCTGTCGAATGAATCGGGGGTATGGCCTCCACGGCGTCAACGCGTCGTTGTCAGGGTAGTACCTGCTCCTGGAGGTGCTTGGATTGATGCAGTTGTTCAAACACAATCGTTGTCAGGGTTCGAGGAAGGAAGTTTGGCATCCAGAGTTGGTTGGCATGTGGATGCCACGCCACCTTCACAAGAAGATATCACTGTAAAATTGGTGTCTCAAATATCTCCAATCGATGGTTCCTCCTACCAACTTCCCATGCCTGAAGAGCAGCCATTGTCGGCTCAGGCACTCCCCCTTCCTCCAATTGATGAACGGCCATGGATAGGAAGCCGTCATCCTCATGTGTCTCGGGCGTGGCATGCGGTCATGAGTGACTACAGAAATTTCTACTGTTGTGAAAATCTTGCTTGTCTGTCTGCTGCTCTTGGTGCAGGAGCAATTATGGCAAACACTGGTTTTGATCAGACCATGCAAGATGCATGGATGAGAGGTGTTGCCCCCACGAGCCTCGGGAAGTTCTTCTCTGGCTGCAATGATATTGGTGAAGGGCGTTATGCTCTGCCTATTTTCGGAGCGGCGTATGCCACGGGAGTT
>MDSZ01044295.1_pt1 | contig 33356 bp, 33 predicted proteins | sample 811201 | NCBI WGS metagenome assembly MDSZ01 (sample SAMN05326647, study PRJNA326480) | marine metagenome | isolation source: seawater | place: Indian Ocean: North | collected 2010 | reverse complement strand
TGATGAATTGGCAAAATTAGTATCGAGCATTCCGATTTCAGCCGCTTTCTCATTCATCATTTCTACAAAATTTTCTTCAGTCCCGGCTATACCTTCAGCTAAGGCAACACAGGCATCATTCCCAGAGGCAACAATTATTCCCCTTAATAATTCTTCTACCGATACCTCATCATTTATCATTATAAACATTGATGAGTAGCCACTTTGTGACATTCGCCAAGCATTTTCAGATACAACAAATTTATCGTCTAATGATAATCTATTAGATTTAATAAGATCAAAAACAATTATTGAGGTCATAATTTTGGTCATAGATGCGGGATAAATCTGTAAATCTGCATCACTCTCGTAAAGTATTTCATCAGAGTCATAATCTATAAGAATAGCTGTTTTAACAGAAATTTTAGGAGCAGCATTTATAGAAGATATCGACAGTATTAAAATGGTTATAATAATAAAAAATTTATTCATCTAATAATATTTCTAATTCTTCAAATCCAAATTTTTTTAATTCAAAATAGTCTTTTTTCATATTTTCTATAGATTTATACGGGCTTAAGACTAAATGAATCTTATTATTACCTTTTACTAAAATTTTCAATTTATTTCTATCTAATTCTGCAGACTCCTTAATAATTCGTTTTTTTAAAAGCTTTACAAAGTCAATTGAATAGAACTCACCCACAAAAATAGAAAATTTTTTTATATCTTTCTTAATGTAGGTTTTCTTTTTTGAAATATTATCTATTTTAACGTGTTCAATAGGCGCTTTATTATGTATTTTTTTTTCCTCATTAAAAGTTTCCGCCTTTTTTGCGACAAAAGACTTATTCTTTTTAACGGCGTCTAATCTTATATAGGGAATATCTTTATCTAATTCTAACTTTTCCGCAATTTTTTTAGTTATTAATATTGTATAAAAGTCAGGATAACTGACTTTTTTTTTATTCTTTGTTATAAGACTTTTATTATTTTGTGGATTAGTAATTTTAATTAAAGACCCGATGCTAAGAAATTTATGTCCTACTTCTAAACTATCACTTTTGAATTTTTTGTTAATCAATTTATTTTCGAAATCCTTGTGATCGTAAACATAGGCGAAACCTTTTGTAGAAAATGTTTTTTTGGATTTATGAGTAATTGTATTTGTACAACTTAATAAAAAAAAAGCTAACAAAATTATAATATTATAATTCATTTTCAAATTTTTCCTTAAGAGTGCAAACAGCTAAAGCAAATCTCAACGATCGATTCCATTTCAAAATTTTTTCGTAATTATCAAATACAATGTATGCAGGTTGCAATGTTTTAGATCCAGGGATAATATCTTTATCTGGGGTAATAATTCCAACTTTCATGTTATAGTATGCTTTGAATTTTTCTGGATTTTTTAAGTATTTTTTAAAATAAACAATCTTTTTTTTATTTTTTATTTTTCTAGCCGATGTATTTAAAAACTTTCCTGGAATTTTATCTTTTAAATCAATTTTAAAAAAACACGGCTCATTTTTTTTCCATCCAATCTTTTTAATATAATTAGCAGCAGATGCAAAAGAGTCATCAATTTTTTTGAGTTCAATTTTTGTGTTATTATTATAATCTATCGCATATGATTGTATCGTCGATGGCATAAATTGAAAATTACCAAAAGCACCAGCCCATGATCCAAATAAAATATCTTTATTTATAATTTTTTTATCAATCAATTTTAAGACTATTATAAGTTCTTCTGTAAAGAATTCACTTCTTCTTTGATCAAAACTTAAAGTTGCAAGCGATGAGATAATATCCATTTTACCTAAATATTTTCCATAATTTGTTTCTATTCCCATTAAAGCTAGCAATAACTCTTTTTCAACTAAAAATTTTTTTTCTATCTCATTAATTATTTCTTTTTCAAAATTGTACAAATTTATACCTTTTTTAACTTTTTGACTGCTGGTTCTTTTATTTACATAAGTTTTTGTGTCCTCATAGAATTCAGGTTGATATCTATCAAACTTAATTACCTGAGGTAAAAATTTTACATTTGATAAAGCTAAATTTATTGTTGCTTCAGATACACCCTCATTAACTGCTCTTTTTTTAAAGTTACTGACCCATTGACTAAATTGATCTTCAGCTATTACTGTATACTTGAAAATAACAGAAAAAAAGATAACTAAAATTAATGTTTTTAATGTTTTGGCCATTTTTTTAATTATCATAAATATTTTGTTTAAACTAGTATTTGAAAATATGTATAAGCTTATTGTTATTATCTCATTTAAATAGTAATAGATAAGTCATATAAATGGAGAGGTGGCTGAGCGGTTGAAAGCACTGGTCTTGAAAACCAGCAACGAGGCAACTCGTTCGTGGGTTCGAATCCCACCCTCTCCGCCATATAAATTTTCATATTTTAAAATTTCTCAATAATTTAAAAAACTTATTTTTTTTAACCAAATCTTTATTATCTAAACCTTGATAAAAATTATATATATCTTCATCTTCAAACTTTAAAAAATCGTACAATATTTCAAGATCTTCATGAGATAAATTTACTATGTGTTGGTCTACAAATTTTGACAATAGTATATCCATTTCTTTTGTCCCTCTATATTTAGACCTGTATATAATTTTTTTTTTTAATGAATTAGAATCTTTCATGAATTAAATTAGTATATATTAATAAATGAAAATTTTAAAAAAAAAAGATTTTTTATTTCAAAACATTTCTATAATTAAGGGTGTTGGAAAAAAAATTGAGAATTATTTAAAGGGAAAGAATATTGAAAAAATAAGTGATTTATTATTACATTTACCTTATACCTTCACCGACAGATCCAAAATAATAAAAACTGATGAACTAGAAATTGGCAGCATTGCTACTTTAAGAGTAAAAGTAATTAAGTATAATTTTCCTAGAAAAAGAAACTTACCAAATACAATAATATGTGAAGATCAATATGGTAGAATTAATTTGGTCTATTTTAATACTAATGAATTTTATTTGAGAAAGATTTTAAAGATTAATAGCAATATAGTGGTAAGCGGTAAAGTAAATTTTTATAAAAATAAATATCAAATTACAAATCCAGACTATATTGCTGATGATAAAAATATCAATATTTTTGATAAGGCCATCCCAAAATATTCTTTGACAGAAGGTTTAAAAGATAAAACTTATAAAAAAATCATAAATAATGTTCTCAAGATGGTTCCAGATTTAGATGAGTGGATTGATAAAAAGACTGTCGAAAAGGAGAATTTTTTAAAATGGCGAGATACACTTTCAAAACTACACGAAACTAATGATAATCAGCTGATTAAAAAACTTAAAAGAAGACTAGCTTATGATGAAATTCTTGCAAACATGATAATATTATCAAAAGATCGTTTTTTTTCAAAAAGAAAAAAAAAAAATAAGAAAATCTTTAATAAAGAAAATGAGAATTTAATCAAAAAAAATTTAGAATATTCACTTACGGGTGATCAAGTTAAGGTAATTAATGAGATTAATGCAGATTTACAAAGTAATAATCGAATGTTTAGAATTTTGCAAGGTGATGTTGGATCTGGTAAGACAATAGTTTCTCTTATAACAGCGGCCAATATCATTAAATCTGGTTATCAATGTGCCTTGATGGCGCCAACAGAAATATTAGCAAAGCAACATTTTAATTCTTCTTTAAAATTATTTAGAAACTTAGATATTCGTGTTGAATTTTTGAGTAGCAATACAATCAGCAAACAAAAAAAGATTATAATGGATAAAATGAAAAATGGTGAAATTGATTTTATAATTGGTACTCATTCTCTATTTCAAAAAAAAGTTATCTTTAAAAAATTAGGTTTCGTTATCATAGATGAGCAACATAAATTCGGTGTTAAACAAAGAATGAGACTCTCAAAAAAAGGTGGTGATGACTGTGATATATTGCTTATGTCAGCAACACCGATACCAAGAACTATGATTTTATCTGTTTATGGAGATATTGATGTTTCTAAACTTATAGAGAAACCAAATAAAAGAAAAGATATAGTAACTTACGGGAAATATGAGAAAAATTTAAATCAGATTATAAATCTTATAAAAAAGGAAACTATTTTAAATAATCAAATATTTTGGGTTTGTCCTTTGATAGAAGAAAGTAAGATCTTAAAGTTTTCATCAACAAAAACAAGATATGAATATCTAAAAAAGATATTTAAGAACGATGTTGGAATTCTACATGGTGGATTAAGTTTGAGTGAAAAAGATAAACTTTTAAAAGATTTTGCAAATAAGAAATTTAAAATTTTAGTTTCAACAACGGTAATTGAAGTTGGCGTAGATTTCCCAGATGCTAACGTAATAATAATTGAAAATGCAGAAAAATTTGGACTTGCACAATTACATCAACTTAGAGGAAGAGTTGGCAGAGGAAATAAGCAAGGTATATGTGTATTGGTATTTAAAACTAATTTAACCAATAAAGCTGCTAAAAGAATAAGAATTTTAAAAAAAATAAATGACGGATTTGAGATTGCTGAACAGGACTTAAAATTAAGAGGTTTTGGAGATATTCTCGGATTTAAACAAAGTGGAGATAAATTTTTTAAATTTGTAGATCCAAATTCAGATCAAGATTTATTTGAGAAAGCTTTAACACAAGTGAGAGGTCAAATAAAAAACGATGGTTTTTTTAAAAAATACGAAACTTTATTAAATTTGTTCGATAAAGCAGAAATTTCTTTTAATCCAGAATCTTTTTAATCAATTTCAGATGTTCCAGCTGAAACGATAAATTTAGATGCTTGCTCAAAAGAAATATCTAAAAAGATTAAATTTTTCTTAGGGACCATCAATAAAAAACCACTTGTAGGGTTTGGTGTTGTTGGAACAAATACATTTATTAATTCCTCATTAACTTTTTTACTCATTATAGTTTTGTTATCCTTTGTAGCAAAACCTACTGCCCAAACACCAGTTTTCGGGTATTCAAGTAATACAACACTTTTTTGGTTGTTATTTGATTTAGTTAAACTTTCCGTCATTTGACCAATGGCAGAATATATAGTTCTAAGAATAGGTATTTTTTTTAAAATATTATTAACTAAATCTATTATTTTTTGTCCTAAAAATGAGAGAGATAGCCAACCAATAATTGTAATTAATATCAGAGCTATCAGTATTTCTAAGCCTGGTATATCAAACGGTAGGTAATGATTTGGATTAATTTCTTTTGGGATAATTTTTGAGGAAACTCTTATTATAAAAAGAGTTAAATAAACTGTAATAGCTATAGGTATAAGAACTACTGCACCGGTAATAAAATAATTACGTATTCTTGATAAAAACGATTTCTTAAGTTTGTTTTTTGTCATTTTAAGTATAACTTGAATAAATAATAAATAAAATTATTAATATAAAAATTGCAATTAATAATTTATTATTTAATATCATGAGTCAACATGATTAATAACATAAATAGAAGAAAATTTCTTGCTTATTTTGCATGTGGTTGTAGCACTCTGTGTTTTTCTTCCTGCTCAACAGTTCCAATAACAGATAGAAAACAACTAAATCTTATATCTGAAAGTAAAATTAATAGACAAGCTAGTCAAGTTTATGAGCAAGTCAAAAAAAAAAGTAAATTAGTTAAAGGTGGATCAGATTTAAATAGTATTAAGTTAATAGGAAATAAAATAGAAAATGCAGTTACTAATTATTTTATTAATGAAAAAAAAGATGATCCAACAACAAATTTTGAATGGGAATACATTTTAATAGATAATGATAAAATGGCTAACGCTTGGTGCATGCCTGGTGGAAAAATTGCTGTGTACACTGGAATGCTTAAAATTACTAAAAATATAAATGCATTATCTATAGTTATGGGTCATGAAATTGCACATGCTGTTGCTAAACATTCAATAGAAAGACAGAGTCAAGCTATAACTTTGAATCTTGGAACACAAATAGCTGATATTTTTTTAGGTGGTGCAATTAATAGAACTAGAAGCACTGTTGGATCAAATACAGGTTTAGATATTTTTCAAATCGGTATTCTAAATCCATTTGGTAGAAAACAAGAGTCCGAAGCGGACTATCTTGGTCTTATTTTTTCATCATTAGCGGGCTATGATATAAGGGAGTCCATTCCACTATGGCAAAGAATGGCTGCAAAAAATAAAAAAAAAGTACCACAATTTTTAAGCACTCATCCTTCATCAGAAAATAGAATTAAAAATCTTAGAAAATGGATGAATGAAGTGATAATAAAATATCCACCCATTTAAATTACTTAAAACCGTATTTTCTTAATGAATTTAAAGATATAAATATAATTGATTTTATATTATTAAAAAAATTAAGCTTTAATAAATTTTTATTTGTATTAAAAATTGAAAAGAGACTTTTTATTTTAAAACTAGATCTGGAGTTAGGTGTAATTCTATAATATGTTAAATTTTCACTAACTTTATAAGCAGTTAAAGAGCTTTTCAATATTTTACACTTAAAATCGTAATCCTCATTAAAAGATTTGCTATTAAATTTATTGAAACTTATTGATTTTCTTTTAATCATCATTGAACTTGTGGCTATAGAAGTATCTTTAATAAAAGAATTTAAATCATATTTAGTTTTTGGAATAATTGTTTTTTTAAGAAATCTTTTATCATTTTTGAAAAAAAACGGGGTATAATCTGTATATGTAAAATTATAATTATTTTCTTGCATAATTCTTAATTGTTTCTCTAATTTATCTTTCTCCCACAAATCATCAGAGTCAAGAAATGCAATATACTCTCCCTTAGATTTTCTTAAAGCAAAGTTTCTTGAAAAAGCAACACCTTTATTTTTTTTTAAAAAGTAAATTTCAATCTTTTCGTGATTCTGATAATTTTTTATCATTTCTTTAGAGCCATCAGTTGAGTTATTATCAATTAAGATTAATTTCCAATCTTTATATCCTTGATTTAGAACTGAGTTAATTGTTTCTGATATAAAATCTTTTTTATTATAGTTAGGTAAAATTATATCTATATGATTTTTATTTATCACTATTCTGGATCAAATCCATTTGCTATCTTTCATATATTTATGGATTTGCTCATTCGTTATAATTTTCGGACTAATCTTATCATTTATAACTTTGTAATACCATTCAATTGTTTTTCTGATACTTTGATTTACATTGTAAACTGGCTTCCAATTAAGAATTTGCTTCGCTTTATTGCAGTTAAGCTGCAAATGATGATGTTCATGAAATTTATTATTAGCTCTTGTGACAGAGCCTTTTCCCCAAAACTTAATTATTAGATCTACAACATCTTTCACGCTTTTAAAGTTATTAGATTTTGGACCAAAGTTCCATGAACTTGAAAATTTTTTTGGATTGCTATATTGTTTTTTCGCCAATATAAGATAACCTTTAAGTGGCTCCAAAACAAATTGCCAAGGTCTATTATAATTTGGATTTCTTAATCTAATTTTTAAGTTTTTATTAATATATCTAATACAATCCGGTATTAATCTATTTTTGGACCAGTCACCTCCTCCAATCACATTTCCTGCTCTAACACTTGAAATTCCAGTTTTGTAAAAAAAACTTTTTCTATATGATCTTATTAATAATTCAGCTGACGCTTTTGATGCGCTGTAAGGGTCTATACCACCTAGTCTATCTTTCTCTGAATATTGTTTTATTTTGTTTAAATTTTCATAACATTTATCTGAAGTTACACTGATAATAGATTTAATAAATTTATATTTCATTGAAATATCTATAATATTTAATGTTCCTCTAAAATTTATATCAAATGTTTGATAAGGATTTTTATAAGACTCGGATACAAGTGGTTGTGCTGCTAAATGGAAAATTATACTTGGTTTAAAACTTTTAATTACACTCTCTAATTTTTTTTTATCTCTTATGTCAAACAATGTTAGATTAACTTTTTTAGATAAACCTAGACTATGAAACAATTTTTGATTTGAGTTTGGACTATAGCCTATTCCCTTTATTTTAGACCCTAAGTTTAATAACCAAGCGCACAACCAAGCACCTTTAAAACCTGTTGCACCTGTGATCAAAACTTTTTTATTTCTATAGAATTTAGCTATAGTGCTCATAATTTTGGTGAGCCCTGATGGACTCGAACCATCGACACCCTCCTTAAAAGGGAGGTGCTCTACCAACTGAGCTAAGGGCCCTCGAAAAAGGTCTTTTACAAAGAATTAATAGAAATATCAAACTATTTCTATGAGTTAAAAACTCTCATGTATTTATTGAAAAATTTACTAAAAGTACCATTCTTTATATTTGTTCTGATATTGCTCATTAGTTCTTGATAAAAATTGATATTATTCAATGTTAGTAACATAGATGCTAATATTTCATTAGATTTGACAAGATGATTCAAATAGCTCTTCGAATACATGTTTAAACTCATAATTTTACAATTTTTATCGAGTGGACTTTTATCATATTTATACTTAGAATTTTTTATATTAACTTTGCCCTGCCAAGTGAAGGCTAGACCAGTTCTGCCAGAGCGAGTAGGCAAAACACAATCAAACATGTCTATGCCCTCTTTTACAGCTAATAGTATATCCGAAGGTGTGCCTACACCCATTAAATATCTTGGTTTATCTGAAGGCATAAATTCTGTAATATTATTAATCACATCACACATTTCATTTTGATTTTCTCCTACAGCTAATCCACCTAACGCATAACCATCAAAACTAATTTCTTTTAATTTTTCTAAACTTTCAATTCTTAGATCGTTGAATAATCCCCCTTGGACTATGCCAAATAATGCTTTATGCTTTGTATTACCAAATTCAACCTTACATCTTTTTGCCCAATTTGTAGAAATATCAATCGCTTTAGCAATTACTTTTTTATTTTTTGTTAATTTCGGACACTCATCGAGAACCATTAATATGTCTGAATTAATTGATTTTTGAATTTGAATACTTTTTTCTGGACTTAAGATAATTTTTTTTCCATCTAGATGTGAATTAAAAATCGCTCCTAAGGATTTATCAATCTTATTAAATTTTGATAATGACATAATTTGAAAACCACCAGAGTCAGTCAAAATCGGCTTTTGCCAATTCATAAAATTATGTAAACCTTTAAAGTTATCCAGTGTTTTAGTGCCAGGTCTTAACATTAAATGATAAGTGTTACCTAATATAATTTGGGTACCAGTGGTTATTAAATTTTCAACATTTACACCCTTCACAGTTCCCAATGTACCAACAGGCATGAACGCTGGTGTATCAATATTTCCTCTTGAAGTTAATATTTTTCCAAGTCTTGATTTTCCATCTTGAGCTTTTAACTCAAAAGAAAAAACTTTTTTTTTCATTTAAATTTATTTAATGCTTATTATTTTGTCTGGATCGTCAACTGACCCATTAGGTCCATCGCCTTTTTTAATCATATCTATGAACTCCATACCCTTTGTTACTTTTCCAAAGGCTGTATATTGCCTATCTAGGTGAGGAGCTGACTCAAAGCATATAAAGAATTGACTATTAAAACTATTTGGGTCTGAAGAACGTGCAGCTGAAATTGTTCCTCTTTCATGAGCTATATTTGAGAATTCTGCATTAACATTTGGAAGGTCTGATCCCCCTGTACCTGCTAAGCTCAAATTAAATTCTGATGATTGTGAATTTCCATATTTTACATCACCAGTCTGAGCCATAAAACCTTCAATCACTCTATGAAAAACAACACCATTATATTTACCCTCAGAAGCAAGTTTCTTGAATCTTTTTACATGATTGGGTGCAATTTTGTCAAAAAGCTCTATCTCAACTTCTCCATATTTTAATTTAATTATCATTTTATTTTCAGCAATTAACTTCGTATTAAGTAAACTAAAAATTAGTATTAATAAATAAAAAAATTTATACATATTTTATCTATTCTTCATCGCTTTACTCGCAGATTTTGTAAGAAATTTACTAATATCACCTCCTAGTTTTGAAATTTCTTTTACAAGATTAGATGAAATTATTTGATTATCTAATTCAGACATTAAAAAAATAGTTTCTATGTTATTATTAAGTTTTTTGTTCATGCCTGCTAATTGAAATTCGTATTCAAAATCTGAAACTGCTCTTAAACCTCTAATAATAATTGAAGCGTTATACTTTTTACAAAGAGATATTGTTAAACTATTGAAAGATATGATTTTAATTTTATTTTTTTTAAGTTTTAAATCTTTAAATAAAGATTTATTTATAATTTGAATTCTTTCATCAATAGAAAAATGATAATCTTTATTTGTATTATCAGTTGTGGCTACAATTAACCTATCAACTATTTTAAGAGATTTCTTTATTACATCAATATGACCCAGTGTTATCGGATCAAATGTTCCAGGATATATTGCTGTTCTCATGATTAATTTATATTATCATCTATTTTAATTACAGAAACAACTTTTTCGTCTCCCTTAATTTTCTTAATACGAACTCCCTGGGTATTTCTTCCTGCAACTCGTATTTCGCTTACAGAACATCTCATTATACTTCCTTTGTCTGTGGAAAGTATAATTTCATCTTTTTCATCAACAATTAAAGTCGACGAAATATTACCATTTCTTGAGGAGTTAATAATTCCTATAATACCTTTTCCACCACGGTTAGTTACTCGATAATCAAAAAAAGATGTACGTTTGCCATATCCATTTTCACTAACTGATAAAATAAATTTATTATTCCCGTTTTTAATTTTTTCGTTTTTCTTCATTGTGGCATTATCTAATTTTGGACTATCAATTACTGATAATGAAATTACTTTATCATTTTCTGCTAAATCTATACCTTTTATACCTTTTGATGATCTGCCTTTAAATAATCTTAATTTTTTTGACATAAATCTTATGCACTTACCAAATTTAGTACCTAATAAAATGTCTTGATCATCTTTACAAATTTTGACACCAACAATTTTATCGTTTTCCTCTAATTTCATAGCAATTTTTCCAGAAATGTTGATATTGATAAAGTCCTCTAAGGAATTTTTTCTAACTTTTCCTGTCGAAGTGACAAATACAACTTTCAATTTTTTCCACTCATTTTCATCCTCAGGTAAAGGCATTATCGAACTTATTGAATGGTGACTTTTCAAAGGTAAAAGATTAAATATCGATTTACCTTTTGAAGTCGCTGAACCTTCTGGGATTTTATAGGCTTTAATCTTGTAAACTAAGCCTTGAGTACTAAAAAATAGTACCGGAGTGTGTGTATTAGCAGTAAATATTTGAATAACAAAATCTTCATCTCTTGTAGTTATTCCAGTTTTTCCTTTCCCTCCTCTTTTTTGTGATCTTAGAGTATTTAAAGGACTTCTTTTTATATAACCTTGGTTAGTAATATTTATCATTACAGACTCTTTTTGTATGGTTTCCTCAATATTGTAATTTAAAACTGCATCTATAATTTTTGTTCTTCTGGGGATACCAAATTTATCTTTGATATTTGTTAGTTCATTTATAATCAGTTTATTTAACTCTTTTTTATTATCTAAAACTTTATTAAAATAAATAATTTGTTCAGATAACTTATTAATCTCATTTTCAATCTCAGAAATTCCAAAAGCTGTAAGCTTTTGTAATCTTAATTCTAAAATGGCATCAACTTGATTTGATGATAGCGTGTAAGAGGTTAAATTTTTTTTATCTATCAATTTAACAAGTTTGATACTTTTTTTTATTTTCCATTTTTTTGTAAGAAGATTTTTTTTTGCAAGTTGTGTATCTTTTGAGTTTTTAATTATTTTAATAACTTCATCAATATTTTCAACTGCCGTAGCCAAACCAATTAAGATATGTGCTCTATCTTCAGCTTTTTTTAAATCAAATTTTATTCTTTTTATTACTGTAAGTTCTCGAAATTTTAAAAATTCACTTAAAAACTCTTTTAAGTTAAGAATTTTAGGCTTATCATCAACTAAAGCTAAAGTATTAAATCCAAATGAGCTTTCAATACTTGTAAACTTATAAAGTTGCCTTCTTATTGTTTCTGGTTCAACACCTTTTTTAAGTTCAAGCACAACTCTAATTCCCTCTCTGTTTGACTCATCTCTTATGTCGCTTATTCCCTCAATTTTTTTCTCTCTCGCAAGTTGGGCAATTTTCTCATTTAATATTGATTTGTTTACTTGGTAGGGTATAGATTTTATAATCAAAGTAGATCTTCCATTTTTTTTCTCCTCAAATTCAATTTCACCTCTAATTTTAAAAGATCCACGACCTTTGTTGTATCCTTGTTTAATAATATCTTTTCCAATAATAACTCCTCCAGTAGGAAAATCAGGTCCTGGAACATGTTTCATTAATTGTTTAATTGTAATATCTTTATTATCTATGAGAGCGATAGTGGCATTGATAATTTCTTTTAAATTATGTGGTGGAATACTCGTTGCCATTCCAACTGCTATACCTCCAGCACCATTTACTAAAAGATTAGGATATTGTGAGGGTAAAACTATTGGTTCCTTTTCAGTTTCATCATAATTGTTTCTGTAAGCAACAGTATTTTTTTCTAAATCATCAGTTAAAAATTGGGAGATCTTACCCAGTTTTGTCTCCGTGTATCTCATAGCGGCTGGAGGATCTCCATCAATAGAACCAAAATTTCCTTGTCCATTAAGTAAAGGTAAACTCATGGAAAAATCTTGTACTAATCTAACTAAAGCATCATAAACTGCTTGATCTCCATGAGGATGGTATTTACCAATTACATCTCCCACTATCCTTGCTGATTTTCTAAAAGGCTTAGACCAATCATAACCTCCTTTATACATTGCATATATAATCCTTCTGTGAACTGGTTTCAAACCATCTCTTACATCAGGTAGAGCCCTACTTACTATTACACTCATAGCATAAGATAAATAGGATGAACTCATTTCATCTTGAACAAATATTTGTTTAAAGGAATTTTTATTTTGAGTTAAACTTTTTTCCATATTTATTAAAATGGAATTTCATCATCTAAATCAGAATTATCTTGATTTAAATTTTCATTCGGTAAAGAACTCTTACTACCTTTTACTTCTCCAGAGTTTTCTACTTTCCCTCTGCCGTCTAACATGGTCAAACTTGAATTGTAACCTTGCAAAATAATTTCAGTTGAATATTTATCTTGTCCAGAGCTTTCATCCTTCCATTTTCTTGTCGAAAGTTGACCTTCTACATAAACATTGGCTCCTTTTTTTAAATATTGTTGAACTACGTTAACAAGTCCCTCATTAAATATTACAACTCTATGCCATTCCGTTTTCTCTTTTCTCTCACCACTATTTTTATCTTTCCATGATTGACTTGTTGCAATACTTAACCTTGCGACGTTTTTTCCATTAACCATTTGCTTGATTTCAGGATCTGCACCTAATCTACCAATTAATAAGACTTTATTTAGACTTCCTGCCATAATAACTTAAGAATATTTTTGAATATCAACTTAAATGTGTATTGTTTATACCATAAATGATTGCTAATTTTAAGCTGATAATTAAAAGTAATAAAAAAAAATGTTGAAAAAAATCGTAATAAAAGGGGCTAAAGAACACAATTTAAAAAATATTTCTTTAGAAATTCCTAAGGAAAAATTAGTTGTTATAACCGGATTGTCAGGCTCTGGAAAATCATCACTAGCATTTGATACAATTTATGCGGAAGGTCAAAGAAGATATGTAGAAAGTCTATCTGCATATGCCAGACAATTCCTGGATAAAATGAAAAAACCGAAAGTTGACTTGATAGAGGGATTAAGTCCAGCAATATCAATTGAACAGAAAAATACCTCAAAAAATCCAAGATCAACTGTAGCGACTGTGACAGAAATTTATGACTATATGAGAGTTTTGTATGCGAGGATAGGTATTCCTTATTCACCATTTACGGGTAAGCCAATACAATCTCAATCAATTAGTGAAATGGTTGATAGAATAAACGACTTACCTAAAAGCTCCACAATACATTTGCTTTCACCCATAGTCAGGGGAAGAAAGGGTGAATATAAAAAAGAAATGTTAAATTTTAAGAAACGTGGTTTCCAAAAAATAAAAGTTGATGGAAAATATATGAATATTGATGAGTTTCCCAATTTAAATAAGAAAGTTAAACACGATATATCAATAATTATTGATAGAATTGTTTTAAATTCTAAAATTGGAAACAGATTAGCTGATAGCGTTGAGACAGCATTAAATCTTTCTAATGGTCTTTTAATAGTTGAGTATGAAAATGAAACTTTACCAAAGAAATTTAGAAAAAAGGAAACAATTCTTTTTTCATCAAAATTTTCTTGTCCAGAAAGCGGATTTACAATTGAAGAGGTTGAACCTAGATTGTTTTCTTTTAATTCACCTTATGGAGCCTGTGAAGAATGTGAGGGTATAGGGAGCAATCTAAACGTTGATCCTAAATTAGTAATACCTGATGACAAAAAAAGCTTGCAAGATGGTGCAATTGCACCTTGGTCGAAATCAACATCACTATACTATGCTCAAACTTTGGTATCTTTGTCAAAACACTATAAATTTTCTCTTACTGATCCTTGGAAAAAACTATCAAAAAAAATACAAGATATAATATTATTTGGATCTGATGATGAAGAAATTAAATTTTCATATGATGACGGATATGAGTCTTATACAACGAAAAAAACATTTGAAGGAGTGGTAAATAATCTTGAGAGGAGATATCTTGAGACAGAAAGTGAGTGGAAAAGAGAGGAAATTTCACAATATCAAAGTGAGTCAAATTGTGAAAAATGTAATGGTTTTAGGCTTAAGGATGAAGCTTTATGCGTTAAAATCAATAAGCTTAACATCAGTCAAGTAACTCTTAAATCAATTGACGATGCAAAAACATGGTTTGATACTCTTCCAAATTTTTTAAGTGATAGAGAAAATAAAATAGCACAACATATATTGAAAGAAATCAATGAGAGATTAAATTTCTTATTAAATGTTGGTTTAAATTATTTAACATTATCACGAGAGTCAGGGACTTTATCAGGTGGTGAGGCACAAAGAATAAGATTAGCATCTCAAATAGGCTCGGGTTTGACTGGTGTACTCTATGTTTTAGATGAGCCATCTATCGGGTTACATCAAAGAGATAACAAAAAATTAATAAATGCGTTAAAAAAATTAAGAGATTTAGGAAATACCGTAATAGTTGTCGAGCATGACATTGAAACTATGGAAAGCGCAGATCATATTATTGATATTGGTCCCGAAGCTGGTTTAAATGGTGGTAAGATTATTGTTAATGGAAGTCTAAATGAAATAAAAAAAGAAAATATGAGTATAACTGGAAATTATTTATCGGGAAAAAAGTTTATTTCAATTCCCAAAAAAAGAAGAATGGCAAAAAATGGGAGATATTTAGAAATTAATGGCGCCACAGGCAACAACTTAAAAAATGTAAACCTTAAAATTCCAATCAGTACATTTACATGTGTAACTGGAGTTTCAGGTAGCGGTAAGTCAACTTTAGTATTACATACGCTGTATAATGCATTAAATTTAATGTTAAATAAAAATCAATCTAGGAAATTACCTAAAGCTTTCAAAGGTTTTAAAGGAACTGAGTTAATTGATAAAATTATCGACATAGATCAATCACCAATAGGTAGAACACCAAGATCAAATCCAGCTACTTATACTGGAGCGTTTGGACCAATTAGAGATTGGTTTGCTAATTTACCAGAATCAAAAGCAAGGGGATATAAAGTTGGTAGATATTCATTCAATGTGAAAGGTGGACGTTGTGAGACTTGTGAGGGCGATGGAGTAATTACTTATGAAATGCATTTTTTACCGGATGTTTTTATTCCTTGTGATAAATGTAAAGGAGATAGATACAATAGAGAAACATTAGAAATTAGATTTAAGAATAAAAATATAGCAGATGTATTAGATATGACGGTTGATGAGGGGTGTGAATTTTTTGAAAATATTCAATCAATTAGATCAAAATTAATAACTTTAAAACATGTCGGTCTAGGTTACATGAAAATTGGTCAACAAGCTACAACTTTGTCAGGTGGTGAAGCACAAAGGATAAAGTTAGCTAAAGAATTGTCAAAAAGATCAACGGGTAGAACTTTGTATATACTTGACGAACCTACTACAGGATTACATTCTCACGATATAAAAAAGTTATTGGAAATTTTGCAAGCTTTCACCAATACCGGTAATACAGTTGTTGTGATTGAGCATAATTTAGATGTCATTAAAACTGCTGACCATATAATTGATATGGGGCCCGAGGGAGGTGTAAATGGCGGACAAATTATAGCTGAAGGCGCTCCGGAAAAGGTCGCAGGCGTAAAAAATAGTTATACTGGCCAATTTTTGAAAAATATGTTGGGTGGTGACCATATTAAAAAAACAGCCTAAATTATTAAAATGTGATATAATTAGTTATGATTTCAATATTTCAATCTTTATCAAAAACAGTTCACCTGTCATTAGTTTTAGCGATTTTACTTTTCTTAGGTCTATATTTTGGAGGTGATGGATTTGTTTTTGATCAATATTTTTACAGCTGGTTGTTTAGATACTTACATGTAATTGCCGGTGTAATGTGGATAGGTTTATTGTGGTATTTAAATTTTGTCCAAATACCAAGTATGCCTAAAATTTCAGATGAACAAAAACCGGCTATAACTAAAATTATCGCGCCAAAAGTATTATTTTGGTTTAGATGGGCAGCTTTTGCTACAATAATTACAGGTTTAATTGTAGCTTATTTAAATGGATATTTACATCAGTCAATGACACTTGGCATAGGAAGTGGTTACGGTAAAAATACTGCTATTGGAATTGGTATGTGGTTGGGTATTATAATGGCATACAATGTATGGTTTATTATTTGGCCAAATCAAAAAAAGGCGCTTGGAATAATTGAATGTAATCCAGATGAAAAACCAATAGCACAAAAAAAAGCTATGATCACATCCAGAGTTAATACTTTATTATCTTTTCCAATGTTATTAACAATGGTTGCTGCACAAAATTTATACTGATATTATTCAACTTTATTTTTTTCCATAGTTTCATAATTTACTCTTAAATATTTTAAAGTTGGTGAAGCAACAAAAATTGATGAATAAGTTCCAATTATCACACCTAGAATCATTGCTAAAGAAAATCCTTTAAGTATTTCTCCTCCTACGAAAAAGATAGAAAACAACGCAAGCAAAGTTGTGACAGATGTTATCAAAGTTCTTGAGAGTGTTTCATTGATCGATATATCAGAAATTTCACCTATACTAATTTTATTATATTTAAATAAGTTCTCTCTAATTCTATCATAAATGACAACAGTATCGTTCATTGAGTAACCTACTATGGTCAAGAGAGCAGCAACAATTGATAAATTTACCTCAATAGAAAGTAATGAAAATATCCCTATAGTAATTATTACATCATGAAATAAAGCTACAATTGATCCCAAACTAAATTGCCATTCAAATCTTATCCAGATATAGAATAACATTGCAAATAACGATAAAGAAATTGCAATTACCCCAGATTTTAAAAGCTCTTTGCTAACTTTCGGACCAACTTTTTCAATTCTTCTATAATTTATTTCAGTATTAAGGCTTTCGTCTAAAGTTTTTTTTAGTACCTCAATTGAATTTTGTTTGTTGTAATCAACACTTTCAACTTTTATTATAAAGTCACTTTCTTTACCAAATTTTTTTACATTAATGTCACCTAAATTTAATTTACTTAACGTGTCTCTAATCATTTTAGAACTAATTTGTGTGTCGGTAGATCTTATCTCTAGTAAAGTCCCACCTTTGAAATCAATTCCAAAATTTAATCCTTTAAAGATAATTAAAATTATACTTGTTAAAAAGAAGATTATAGAAAGAAAATTTGCTTTTCTAAAATAGTTTGAGAATTTAAAATTTTTATAAATCATAGAGAAATGTTCCTATCTCTAAATCTCAAAACAAGAAATGATGTAAGATGTCTTGCAATGTAGTATGCTGAAAACAAGGTGGTTAAAATTCCTATGGCCAGTGTTACTGAAAAACCTTTTATTGGCCCAGATCCAAAGAAAAACAAAATTATTGCAGCTATTAATGTTGTTATATTTGCATCTAAAACAGTTATTTTAGCTTTATTATATCCAATATCAAAGGCGTGAATTTTTGATTTTTCGGTTTTAAGTTCTTCTCTTATTCTTTCAAAAATCAAAACATTAGCATCGACTGCCATACCGACTGTTAGAATTATTCCAGCTATTCCAGGTAATGTTAAAGTAGCTTCGATAATAGTCAAAATACCTATTAGCATTAAAAGATTAAAAATTAACGATAAATTAGCTATCATCCCGAACATTTTATACTTTATAAACATATATATAATAACCAATACAAACCCTAATATAAGAGAGACAGTTCCTGATTTAATCGAGTCCTCACCTAAATCAGGTCCAACTGTTCGTTCTTCAATAATATTTATTGGTGTTGGTAAAGCGCCTGATCTTAAAAGAAGTGCTAAATCAGTTGCATCTTGAAAAGTAAAACCTCCAGAAATTGTACCACTTCCACCTGTAATTGGTTCTCGAATGCTTGGGGCACTAATAACCTTATTGTCTAAAACAATTGCCAGTCTTTTACCAACATTTTCTGTAGTAACTTTGCCAAATTTTTGTGAACCGAAACGATCAAGGGAAAAATAAACTATCGGTTGATTTAATTGATTATCTAATCTTGGTTGAGCATCAATTAAATTTTCACCACTCATTATAATTCTTTTACTTACATTTAACTCTTCTAAAGTTTCAGACATCATTTTTTCAAAACCAAAACTACCATCCTCCTCCTCTACCAATCTAAATGTAAGTTGTGCAGTTTTTCCAAGAAGATTTTTAATTCTGTCTGGATTTTTAATTCCAGGTAGTTCAACAAGTATTCTCTTTTCACCTCTTTGCAGAATATTTGGTTCCTTAGTGCCGAAATCGTCTATCCTGCGTCTTACAATTTCAATTGATTGTGAAAGCGCGGCGTTGTTAAGTGTTAATAGTCCATATTTTGAGAAATCAATCTTTAATATAGCATTTTCAAAAGTATGTTTTAATTCATGAGATCTGTATTTATCAATATAAATATTAGTTGGATTATCTTTTTTAGAGTAAAAATTTAATTCAAATTTTTCCAGATTTTTTTCATCAATTTTAAAAGAAAGATTATTATCATTAACATTAAAATCTTTAAAATTAATATTATTTTGATTAAGAAATTCCTTTAGGGGTTTTACCTTAGTTTGAATTTTTTCTTTTATTAGTGGTTTCGTGTCAATTTCTAATAAAAGATATGAACCACCTTGTAAATCTAGTCCTAGATTTATTTTTTTATCAAAAAAAACTCTTTCATTACTTTGAAAATTTAATAAACCAAAGATACTTAAAATAATTAAAACTAAATAAATAAAGAATATTTTTAATTTTGAAAAATTTAACACAAGGTAGTATTATTTTTTTACTTCTTCTTTTTTTAATAAGCTTGTTATTGTCGATTTGATAATTTTTACTTTTACATTATCAGCCAGAACAACTTCTATCTTATCGTCTTCAAATACTTTTTCTACAACACCTATTATTCCGCCAGAAGTAATAACTTCGTCTCCCCTTTTTAGACCTTGAACCATTGCTCTATGATCTTTCACTCTTTTCTGCTGAGGACGTATTAAAAAAAAGTAAAAAATTACAAATATTAAAATTAATGGAATAAATTGTGCTAATCCTGAGCTATTCATATTAGCAAGATAATTATATTAAAAGGGTAATTTTAACAAGGAAATAATTTTTAAATTTTATCTAAATTATCCATGTATTTTTTTAAAACTTCAGGAATTTTGATTTTTCCATCTTCAAGTTGATAGTTTTCAATAATTGAAATCATAAGTCTACCCACGGCTAAACCGGATCCATTTAGAGTCCCTAAAAAATCAGTTTCTTTCTTACCTTTGTATTTTGCCCTCATTCGTCTTGATTGAAAAGTACCACATGAAGAACAGCTAGATATTTCTCTATAGCTATTTTCAAAAGGCATCCATACCTCTAAATCATAAGTTTTTTCGGCACTAAAACCCATATCTCCAGTACATAAAATTACTTTTCGATAAGGAAGATCCAACAATTTTAAAATCTCAGAAGCACAGTTAACCATTCTATCTAATTCGTCCATACATTCTTTGGGATGGACAATACTTACTAATTCCACTTTATAAAACTGATGCTGTCGGATCATTCCTTTAGTATCTTTTCCATAACTACCTGCTTCTCGTCTAAAACAAGGTGTAGCAGCAACATATCTCAGTGGTAAATTATGCTCATCAATTATAGTGTCTTTGACAAGATTTGTTAAAACAACTTCCGCAGTGGGAATTAAAAATTTTCTATTTTTTTTATCATCAGAAATTAATTCAAATTGATCATTCTCAAATTTAGGCAACTGTCCTGTGCCGTACATTACTTCATGATTAACAATTAATGGAGGGGATATTTCAATATAACCAAATTTTTTTGTATGAATATCTAACATAAAATTAATAAGAGCTCTTTCTAATAAGGCTATTTTATCTTTTAAAACTACAAATCTTGCACCCGATAGTTTTGTTGCGATTTCTAAATCTAAATCTTTTTTATTAATTTCAGCATGTGATTTAAGTTTAAAAGTGAATTTTTTTTTTTGACCAACATTCTCGACAACTTTATTATCTTTTTCATTTTTACCTATTGGAACATCATTTTGTGCAATATTAGGTATGTAAGAAAGAATTTCATTAAGTTGACTTTGAATCTTTAATTGGTTTGTTTCTATTTTTGATATTTTTTCAGACAAATCTTTCGATTTTTTAAAATTTTTCTCATCTTTGGTTTTAGATAGATTTTTTTTTTCTTTTTCTAAATTTTCTTTTTTAAATATTAAACCTCTATTCTCTTCGTCTAATGATAATAATTTCTCAAAATCGACTACAGCGTTTCTGTCTTTAATTTTTTTTTTAAAATTATCAAAATCTTTTCTAATAACTTTTAAATTATACATTATCTTTTTTTTCTATAAATTTTACTGTCAAGATCGATAATTCATATAATAGAAGTAAAGGCAAGGCTAATCCTATTTGAGTTATAGGGTCTGGAGGAGTTAATATTGCTGCGAAAATAAATATTATTACAACCACATATTTTCTTCTCTCTTTTAAATATATTGAATTAACAAATCCTACTCTTGCCAATAAACTAAGAATCACCGGTAACTGAAAGCTTAGTCCAAATGCAAATATCAATTTCATTATTAAAGAAAGATATTCATTAATTTTTGCTTCAAGCTGAATCGGTATAGAGTTTAAAGAGCCAGCTACTTCAAAGCTTAAAAAAAACTTAACTGCTAATGGCATTATTAAATAGTAAACTAAAATTCCACCAAATAAAAAAAGTATTGGCGTTGATATTAAATATGGCGCTAATGCACTTTTTTCATTTTTGTACAAACCAGGGGCAATAAACTTCCAGATTTGAATTAAAAAAAAAGGACTGGTAATAAAAAAAGCTGTAAAAAAAGCAACTTTCAAATAAGTTAAAAAGGCTTCATGAAGGGCAGTAAATATTAATTTTCTATCTAAATTATTTTCAATGACTGCATCAGTATAAGGTTTTACTAAAAATTTATAAATATTTTCTGAAAAAAAATAGCTCACGATAAATGTGACCAGTAAAAAAATGAATATCTTAATTAATCTAGATCTAAGTTCTGATAAATGACTTACAAGAGATCCGCTTTTATCATTATTCGTTGTCTTTTTTGTCATCTTTTTTTTCTGTTTTTTCTATTTCTGTAATTTCACTTAAATCATTTTGAATGTTAGAAATATATCTTTTGGTAGCACCAATCCAGTTACCTAACTTTCTTAATACAATTGGAAATTCTTTAGGGCCAATTACTAAAACTGCTATTACTACTATTAGGAGTAATTCAAACCAACCTATTTGTGGCATTTAATTTAATTTTTATTTGAATTATTATTATCGTCAGACGAGTTATTATCGTTTTGAGTATCCGGGTTATCTGACATTCCTTTTTTAAAGCTTTTAATACCTTTGGCCACATCTCCCATTAAACTAGAGATTTTACCTCTCCCAAATAATAGAACAACCAAAACAACAACAATTGCTATTTGCCAAAAACCTATACTCATATGTTATATATATACAATTAATTACTACAAATAAATAACTTTATTTGTCATTTTTTGAAGCTTCGTCTATAGCATTTTCAATATCGGTGTATATATTTTCTTTTTTTTGGTTAGTTTGTTCTTTAAAAAACTTGCCAGTTCCAAAAATTGAACTATCAATTGTACTAGTATCAATTAAGCCAGCAGAGCTTAATTCATCAATGGTTGGGAGATCGGACAATTTTTGTATATTAAAGTGGTTCAAAAAATTTTCGGTAGTTATATATTGAATTGGTTTTCCTGGCACGTCTTTTCTTCCAGATGGTCTGACCCAGTTTAATTCAAGCAAAATTTCCAAGGTATTTGTTCCAAAAGCTACTCCCCTTATTTCCTCAATTTCAGAGCGTGTAACCGGTTGATGGTAAACTATAATAGCTAATGTTTCTACTGTTGCTTTAGAAAGTTTTTTTTGAGTTGATTTTTGTAGTGCCATGGTTTTTGATAAATCCTCTGATGTTCTGAAAGCCCATTTTTTTCTTATACAAACTAAATTAATACCTCTAGATTTATAATGAGATTGAAGTTTCTCTAAAACTTTTTCGATATTCTTCTCGTTTGGTAAACGTTTTTCGATTGTTTCTAAATCTAAAGGTTCCGAGGCAGAAAAAAGTATAGCTTCAACTTTTCTTTCAACTTTTGAAATATCTGCTGGAAAATTAAGTATATTATTTTTTTTATTTTTTTTTTTCATTTAATTATTTTTTTTTACCATAAGCTTTCCAAATAATTGTTTTTGTTCTAAATTAATTTTACCTTCTTTAACCATTTCAAGTGATGCAGAAAAAATTCCTGCAATACCTGTTTTAAAATATTTCTTATCATTTTTAAAATTTTCAGGCAAAAAGCTCTTCAACTCCTTCCAATCAACTGCCTTATCGATAATTTTAGAAAGATGTTTAAGCGCTTCTTCGGTTGTAAATACAGGTAATTTAGGGATGTTAATAGTTTTAAAAGCTTTTTGCATTTTTATTGAGGAATATGTTTTTAAAAGCTCATATAAACTTATCTCATACTCTGGAGTATATATTGATTTGATTCCGCCTCTCATACCTCTATAAAAAATATCTTTACCAATTCTAGGTTTTTGAAGTAACTGGTCAGACAAAAGTCTAATTAGTTCAAGTTTCTTAAGTTGTAATTTTAATTTTTCTGCGACTTCTAAAGCTTTAAAGTCATCATCATTATCTTCTGGTAATAATAGTTTTGATTTTAAATATGCCAGCCAAGTGGCCATTAATAAAAAATCAGAAGCAGTTTCTAAATTTAAATTATGTGTATTCTTAATGTAATCTAAAAATTGATCAGCTAATTTAGTTATTGATATCTGAGCTAGGTCAACTTTTTGAGATTTAGCGAGATCCAATAAAACTTCAAGTGGTCCATTAAAATTAGGAATTTCTATAGATAGTTGTGTTGAAGATGATTCCATAACTTGAAATATATTAACTTAAAAATTTATAAATTTGTGAGGTTTTTTTTTGAGTGAAATTATCGATTAATGGAACTTTATTAAGGAGTTTTTTTGTTTCACTATAATTTCCTGAACAATGCAATACCAAATTACAACCTGCAGTAAGTGATCTTAATGCGTTAATTGTGATGTCAGATTTCAAAGCTTTCATAGAAATATCATCTGATATGATTAAGCCTTTAAATCTTAATTTCTTTCTAATTAATGTTAAAATTTTTTTTGATTGTGTCGCACAATTTATCTTGTCAATATTCTTGAATAAAATATGAGCTGTCATGGCAAAATCAGAATTCATATTAACAAAACACTTGAAATCTTCATTGTATAGTTTTTTAATTGTTTTTTTAACAACTGGTAATACTAAATGACTGTCTAAATTAGAAGATCCATGACCAGGTATATGTTTCATTACAGTTAATATTTTATTTTTCTTAAATCGACTAATACAGATTGAGCCTAATTCTCTAATGATATTTATGTTGCTCGAGTACGCTCTTTTTAAAATAATACTATGTGTATTTTTGAATGCTACATCTAATACAGGAACAGTATTGATATTAATTCCTATATAATTTAAAATTTTTGAGATTTCATCAATATAAGTTTTATATAAACCTAGAGTAAGCTCTTTATCTTTATCAAATAAATAACCAAAATAATTTTGCCCAAACTGTTGATTGTTTATAATTTTTTGTAACCTACTTATCGACCCCCCTTCTTCGTCTATCAAAATTGGAAATTTACTATCTTTCATAGCTTTTCTGATATCATAAACAAGTTTTTTTACTTGTTTTATTTCTTCAATATTTCTTTTAAATAATATTACGCCCCAAGGCTTTTCTTTTTTGAATAATTTTTTTTCTTTATTTGATAATTTAAGGCCAGATACACTTACTATAATTGCTTTTCTTTTCATCTAATTAAATAATTCCCAGAACTTTCTTTTTTTTTTTTGATTGATCGTGTTATATCCATCGTTAAAAGTTATTATATTATTAGTATCATTTTCAAAGACCGGTAAATCGATCATTTTGTTTTCAATGTATTGACTATGATTATTTCTATTTTTTTGAATATGAGCAATGTTCTCCTTTGAAAAATAGTATTTTAAAATTAGATATACAAATAATGATAATATTATTATTATAATTAGATTAAAAAATTTGTAAGTCATTACATCTTATTTGGTAGTGTGACATCAAGTATTTTCATTCCATTTCTTATTACAATCAGTATCAAATTTATAATAATTAAAATTTCATCACTTTTTATCTTACCATTATTAATAAATTTATATTTGATATCTTCATTTCCTTTGCTCCAATAAGAATGGAATAGTGTGGCAAGTTCATATAAGTAAAAGGGTATTCTATGAGGTTCATATTTTTCAGAGGAAATTTTAATTATTTTTGGCCATTCAAACAATTTTCTTAAAATTTCCTTTTCGTATTTATTAAAGGAAATTTTTTCTATACGTATCTTATAGTCTTTTTTAGGTTTATAATTTATTGCACGGAAAATTGATTGAATTCTAGCAAAACAATATTGAACATAATAAACTGGATTATCTTTACTTTTTTCTAGAACTTTATCAAAATCAAAATCAATTTCCACATCATTACTTCTGTTAAGCATCATAAATCTAATTGAGTCTTTGTCTACTTCTCTCAATAAATCACTTACGGTAATGAACTCTCCAGCTCTTTTTGACATTTTAAAAGGTGATCCGTTTTTAAATAATTTAACTAATTGACATACTTTACACTCAAGATCTATTTGATCTTGGGATAAAGCCCGAACTGCGCCTTTAATTCTCTTAATGTATCCTGTGTGGTCAGCTCCTAAAATATTAATCAATCTATCGTATTTTCTTGAAACTTTATCAAAATGGTAAGCTATATCATTAGCAAAATAAGTCCAAGACCCATCATCTTTTTTTAGAGCCCTATTTGAATCATCCCCAAATTCTTTAGACTTAAAAATTAATTTTTTTGTCTTTTCCAATTTTTTTGAATTTCACCTTTTGGTGGATCTAAAAAGCCATCCTCTACATGATTTAATTTCTTTAACTTTGCGACAGCAGAATTTACTATTTTCGAATTAACTATTTTCTTTTCAGAAATGAAATTATCATGATTAATTCCCAATTTTTTAAGATCATTTTTTATCATCTCTAATGAATAATTTAGTGACTCTTTTTCTAAAGTCTCATAATCTTTTTTATAATTATCCTTATCAAATTTTAACTGATTTTTTTTAACAATTTTTTTTGCTATATTAATAATATAGTTTCCAGGATAGAGATCTTTTTCATTTTGAAATTTGTCATCATATTTAATCTCTCTAATTCTTAAGTATACAGATTTTACAAAATTTTTAATTTGTTCGCCGTAATCATTGATATAATATTCCTTAGTAACTTTATTTCCATTAAATTTTAATAAGTTGGAGAGAACATCTCCAAATATGGCCCCTCTACAATGACCGACATGTAATGGGCCAGTCGGATTAGCAGAAACAAATTCAATATTATAAGAAAATTTATCCTTTTTTGATCCAAATAAGTCATTTTCCAAAAAAATATTATCAATAAGCTTTTTTATTGTTTTATTTTTCAACCTTATATTAATAAATCCAGGTCCTGCTATATCTATTACATCAAAATCATTTATTTCGTTTAGGAAAAGTTTTTTAATTTTAAGTGATAATTTTTTTGAGTCCATTTTGTTAATTTTTGATAAAACCATACATATATTTGTAGAAAGGTCATAATCATACTTTATTGGAGGAGTCTCAACGTTTACACCTCTAAAATCATTCAATTCATCCAGACTCAGCTCATGCTGATGTGCTTTTATAATTTTTCTTATTTTCTCTAAATAGATTTCAAAAATGTTCATTTCAATTTTTTGTATAAATTTATTGCATATCTATCTGTCATTCCAGCTATAAAATCACATACTGATCTTTCAATGTTTATATTATCGTAGTTACTAACATTTAAATACTTTTCTGGATTTTTTTTTAAGGTAAGGAATAGTCTGTTTATTATTTTCTTTCCATTATTTGCTTTTATTCTAACTTTGTGATGATGATACATATTTTTTTTTAAAAATTTTTTAATTTTTATGTCAAATTTTCTCATATTAGGTGAAAATTCCACAACGGGATACTTATTTTCATAAACATCATTTAAATTTTGTATATTATATTTTCGAATATTTTTTTTCATGGTAAAAATTATATCCTTTACCATTTCATTTATTATTTCTCTAATTATCTGTCTAGTGACTAGATCGATAGAATATTTTCTCAATTTATTTTTATGTTTTAAAACTATCTTATTTAGAATTGGAATATCTTTAAGATCCTCAATAGTAAATAAATTTGAATTAAGACCATCCTCTATATCGTGACTATTATATGCGATATCATCTGATATGGAAGCAACCTGTGCTTCTATAGAAGGACTTTTATTAAAATTAATTTTATCTTTAAAAAAGTTTTTCCCTAAAATTTTATTGAAAATATTTTTATTTTTTACTGGACCGTTATGTTTTAATAGGCCGTCCAAAGTTTCTAAAGTAAGATTAAGTCCCTTAAAATTATAATATCTATTTTCTAAAAATGTAATTATTCGTATTGTTTGAATATTGTGATCAAAACCACCATATTTTTTCATACATTTGTTTAATTGCTCTTCCCCCGCATGACCAAAGGGTGTATGTCCCAGGTCATGTGCTAAGCTAAGAGTTTCACATAAATCTTCATTTAAATTAAAAAATTTTGACAACGTTCGAGCTATTTGGGCTACCTCAAGAGAATGGGTTATTCTAGTTCTATAATGATCTCCGGAAGTATTTACAAAGACTTGTGTCTTATGTTTGAGTCTTCTAAAGGCTGTTGAATGAATAATTCTATCACGATCTCGTTGAAAATCAGATCTGAAATTTGTTTTATCATCACTAAAAAACCTTCCTTTTGATTTAATTGGTGTAGCTATTTTAGATAATGAAGTATTTATTTTTTTTTGCATCACACCTATATATAGACTATATACTAGATAATTATGGAAAAAAAATTAGAATTTACAGAAAGTGCAAAAACTCAAATATCTAAAATTACTCAAGGGGATATTAAAAAAAAATATTTTAGAATTGCTGTAAAAGGTGGTGGGTGTTCAGGATTTAAGTATTATTTTGGCTTTGATGATAAGATTAAAGCTGATGACATTGTTTTTAATAAAACTATTATCGATAAGATGTCTTTAGAATTAATTTCTGGTTCTACAGTTGACTTCAAAGAAGAAATGATAGGAGAATCGTTTGTTATTAAAAATCCAAAAGCATCTGCGGCTTGTGGATGTGGATTATCTTTCTCAGTTTAATGAAAATTGTATCTTGGAATGTAAATTCTGTTAGAGCAAGAATTAACAATATTTTGGATTATATAGAGTCTTCAAACCCTGACATTCTATTATTGCAGGAAATTAAAACTCAAGAAGAAACATTTCCTTTTTCAGATTTCAAAAAATTAGGATTTGAGTCCTATGTTTTTGGACAAAAAAGCTATAATGGTGTTGCTATTATCTCAAAAGTAAATATTAAAGATTTCGATAAGATTAATTTAGTAAAAAATATTAAACAGTCAAGAATAATCTCAGGAAAAATTAAAGTTCAATCAAAAGAAATCGAAATAATAAATGTTTATATTCCAAATGGAAATCCGGTTGATACAGAAAAATATGATTATAAAAAAATATGGCTTAATGAATTGGTTTCAAAAATAAAAAAAAAAATTTTAGATAAAAAAAATATAATAATTGCAGGCGATTTTAATATTATTCCAGACAAAATTGACGCGTATGACTTTAGCAGATATGAAAATGATGCATTAGGTAGATTGGAAATTAGAAAAAAATATAGGGAACTATTAAATTTAGGTTTTCAAGATGCTTATCGTTATAAAAATGATAACAAGCAGGAATATACGTTTTGGGATTATTTTGCTAACTCTTGGAAAAAAAATCATGGAATGAGAATAGATCATTTTCTAATATCAAATAATTTATTAAAAAATATAAATTCAATTAAGATTAATAAGTCACCAAGGTCTAAGACTAAACCATCGGACCATACCCCTATAGAACTAATACTTAATTAACTCTACCATAGATATCCTTAAAACGAACAATATCAGTTTCTTTTAATATTTTTCCTAATTGTGCTTCAATAATTCTGACTGGTTTTTTATTTTGATTTTCAATTCTGTGAATTGATCCTTTGGGAATAAAAATTGTTTCATAAGGTTTTTTAAAAAATATTTTTTTATTTAGAGTTATTTTCGGATTTCCTTCAGTAATTACCCAATGCTCAGACCTATGAAAATGTTTTTGCAAACTTAATACGCCTTTTGGTTTTACATAAATTTCTTTTATTAAAAAATTCTTTCCACGATATAGATTTATATATTTACCCCATGGCCTTATAAAAATATTCTCTTTCTTATAATATTCATTTTTCTTATTATTAAACATTAAACAAATTTCTTTCCAACTACCCATATCAGACCAAGGTATATCTAGTTTAATTGCATTTATATCATTTGATTTTTCTAGTATTGCATAATCAAAAGATTTAGAACTGTTTTTTAAAAATCTGTTTTTATTTAAGTAAATCAATGAATTTTTAAATTTAGCTTTTTTTAATGACTCTAAACAATTAAAGAATATTTCCTTTTGATATTTTCTAAAGTTATAAATTATTGATTCTTTTCTTGCAAAAAATATTCCACAATTCCAAAACCCCCCTTTTTTAATTATTTTTTTTGCAATATTTTGTTTTGGTTTTTCTATAAATTTTATAACTTTATCTAAATTTTTTCTATTTTTTTTTGTCAAAAGATAACCATATTGAGTTGATGGAAATTTAGGCTTAATACCAAAAATAAAAATATTGTTATTTGTAAGATTTTTAATATTTTTTTTTAGCACAGTATTAAACTTCGTGAGATTTTCTACTAGATGATCTGAGGATAAAAAAATTAATGGTTTATCATCTGGAATATTTTTAAGTAATGTTGAGGTTAATATCGCTGGAGCTGTATTTTTTTTACTTGGCTCTAAAATTATATCATAATCTTTGAATTTATTTTTCATAAGAAATTTTTGAATATATTTAATATATTTTAGATTAGTACTTATAATAGGTGCATCATAAAGTGGTCCTTTGATTCTATGCAAGGTTTTTTCGAATAAAGTCCAGTTTCCAAAATTAATAAATTGTTTAGCCTCAGCTTCATTTTTATTAATCCAAAGTCTTGTACCAGCTCCACCACATAATATAACTGGTTTAATTTTCATCAAATCTTTGAATATTCTTTAGTCTCTTTTTTTTTTCCAGGATGTGTTGGAGCGCCCAAATATGCTGGCCCAACTGTTTGTGCATATTTCCATAAAGTGCCAGAGCCAAACTCTGATTTTTTTGCTCTCCATTTTTTTCTTCTTTTTGAGAATTCGGATTTTGATAATCTAACATTTATAGTTCCTTTTTTGGCATCAATATCAATTTTATCACCGTTCTTGAGTAAAGCTATAGGTCCTCCTAGTGCTGCTTCAGGACCAACATGACCAACACAAAATCCCCTGGTTGCCCCTGAGAATCGACCATCTGTAATAAGTGCAACCTTCTCTCCTTTGCCTTGGCCGTATATTGCACCAGTAGTGGAGAGCATTTCTCGCATTCCTGGGCCGCCTTTGGGGCCTTCATACCTAATAATTAAAACATCTCCATCTTTATATTTTTTATTTTGTACAGCTTTCATTGCATCTTCCTCATTATCAAAACATCTTGCGACTCCAGAAAACTGGAGTTTTTTTAAACCAGCTACTTTTACAATAGCCCCGTCTGGAGCTAAATTGCCTCTTAAGCCAACTACTCCTCCATCTGGAGACAAAGGTTTATTATACTCTCTTAAAACTTTTTGGTTGGGATCAAATACAATATTTTTTAAATTTTCTCTCATAGATTTCCCTGTCACTGTCATACATTCACCATGTATGAATCCTCCATCATATAAAGTTTTTAATAACATTGGGACACCACCTGCTTTCCACATATCTTTAGCTACATATTTTCCACCTGGTTTTAAATCAGCTAAGTAAGGTGTTTTTCGAAAAATTTTTGCAACATCCATTAAATCAAACTTCACTCCAATTTCATTGGCTAACGCTGGTAGATGTAGTGCTGCGTTTGTAGAGCCACCTGTTGCTGCAACAATAGTAGCAGCATTCTCTAATGATTTTTTTGTTACTATATCTCTCGGTTTGATATTTTTTTCTAATAAATTCATTACTGTTTTTCCACTCTCAAAAGCATATTTGTCTCTTTCCTCATAAGGTGCTGGTGTACCAGCAGAATATGGTAAAGCCAAACCAACCGCTTCTGAAACACATGCCATTGTGTTAGCAGTAAACTGACCACCGCAAGCTCCCGCACTTGGGCAAGCAACTAGCTCTAATTCTCTCAACTCTTCAGAAGACATTTGTCCCGATGAATGTTTTCCTACTGCTTCAAAAACATCAACAACCGTTACGTCTTTACCTTTGTATCTTCCCGGTAAAATAGAACCTCCATAAATAAATACACTAGGAACATTAAGTCTTAACATGGACATCATTAGACCAGGTAATGATTTATCACATCCAGCGATACCTACTAATGCATCATAGCAATGTCCCCTTACAGTTAACTCTGCTGAGTCAGCAATAACTTCTCTTGAAATTAATGATGATTTCATACCCTCGTGTCCCATTGCAATACCATCAGTTACAGTAATTGTACAAAATTCTCTAGGTGTTCCACCAAATTCTTTCACACCTTTTTTAACTGATTGTGCTTGTCTCATTAAAGCTGTATTACAAGGGGCTGCTTCATTCCAAGTTGACACTACACCAACAAATGGTTTTGCTACATCTTGCTCTGTTTCTCCCATAGCGTAGTAGAAAGATCTATGGGGAGCTCTATCCGGTCCCAGAGAAGTATGACGACTTGGCAACTTTTTTTTATTTATTTTCGACATTTTTAATTAATACTTGATACAATACTTCTTAATTTTTTATCTTCAATAGTTAATTCTCTCACCAATTTTTTATCTTTTTCTACAATTTCTTTTGGTGCATTGCTTATATAAGCCTTATTTTTAAGCTTATTTTCAAGACTAAAAATTTGCTTATTTATGTTGTCTAATTTTTGTAAAATTCTCTCTTTTTGAGATAATATATCTACATCCTCTTTAAAGATAAGAGTTACTTTTTCACTTAAAACCAAAATATCTATCGAATTTTTATTACTTGTTTCAGATTTTAGTACATTATTTACTCTACCAACTTGTTTTAGCAAATTTATATTATCATTAACTAACTTATTTAACTTTCCAGTTTTTTCATTGAAAAAAATATCGCAAAATAACTTTGGAGCAATTTTTAGTTCCACTTTAGCTGATCTAATGTTTGAAATTAAATTGATTAAATCGTTTATATCATTTTGATTTTTATTAAACTCTTTCTTTTTTTTGAAATCTGGCCAACTAGATGAAATTAAATAATCTTTAAAAATTTTTTTATAATCATTTGAAGACCAAAGACTCTCTGTAAAAAAAGGTATAAAAGGGTGAAGAATTCTTAAAATATTTGCCATCATAAAAGATGAAAAAACCTTTGCTTCTTTAATATCGTTTTTATTTTTTGCATTAAAAATTGGTTTTAGAAACTCCAAATACCAGTCACAATAGGAATGCCAAACAAATTGATATACATGTTTAGCAGCTTCATCAAATCTAAATTCTTCAATATTTTTTGTGACTAAATTTTGTGTTCTAATAAATTCATTAAATATCCAATGGTTTATTGAAAGTTTAATTGTGTTTAAATTTATTTTTTTATCATATTTACAATTATTTATTTTTAAGAAATTATTTGCACTCCAAATTTTGGTGATAAAGTTTCTATTACCAGTCACTCTGTTTTTTGATAATTTTACATCTCTTCCTGGAGAGGCCATTGAAATTAATGTGAATCTTAAACTATCTGCGCCAAATTCATTGATTAGATCCAATGGGTCTATCACATTGCCCTTGGACTTTGACATTTTTTGACCTTTCTCATCTCTTACTAAAGCATGGACATATACTTTATGAAATGGAGTTTTCTTTTTGAAGTAATTTCCCATCATTAACATTCTTGCTACCCAGAAAAAAATAATGTCAAAACCTGTTACAAGAACTGAAGTCGGGTAAAATCTATTTAGTTCTTTAGTCTTTTTTGGCCAACCAAGTGTTGCGAAAGGCCATAATGCAGAAGAAAACCATGTATCCAAAACATCTGTTTCTTGTCTTAATTTAAATAATTTACTCTTATATTTTTTTTTTGCTAATGTCTGCGCGCCTTTTTCGTTCTCAGCTACAAAAATATTTCCTTTATCATCATACCAAGCTGGTATTCTATGGCCCCACCAGATTTGTCTTGATATACACCAAGGTTCAATATTATTCATCCACTGAAAATAAGTCTTTGACCAATTAGGGGGAAAAAATTTTGTTTTTTTATTCTTTACAATCTTCTT
>MDSZ01151949.1_pt1 | contig 33416 bp, 37 predicted proteins | sample 811201 | NCBI WGS metagenome assembly MDSZ01 (sample SAMN05326647, study PRJNA326480) | marine metagenome | isolation source: seawater | place: Indian Ocean: North | collected 2010 | reverse complement strand
GTCCCACGGGCCAGCAATTGGCTGTGTAATCGATGGTTGTCCCCCAAATATCCCTATATCTGAAAAAGATATTCAAAAAGACATGGATAGACGAAGACCTGGGCAGTCTAAATTTACTACACAAAGAAAAGAGCCTGATAAAGTAAATATTCTCTCTGGAGTGTTTGAAGGAAAGACAACTGGAACACCAATTTCAATAGTGATTTACAACGAAGATAAAAAGTCTAGAGATTATGAGTCTATCAAAAATAAATTTAGGCCAGGTCATGCTGATTACACTTATTTTAAAAAATATGGTATTAGAGATTTTAGAGGTGGTGGAAGACAATCCGCAAGAGAAACTGCCTGCAGAGTTGCGGCAGGAGCTGTTGCAAAAATAGTGTTAAAAAAAATTATAGGCATTAAATTTAATATAATTGGGGCTGTAACCCAATTAGGATTGATGTCATGTGACAAACGAAATTGGAAAAATTCTGAAATTAGAAAAAATCCCTTTTTTTGCCCAGATAAAAAATCTGTAAAATTATGGGAAAGATATCTTTTAGCTGTAAGAAAAGCCGGTTCATCATGCGGAGCTGTTATTGAACTAAGAGCTTCCGGAGTCCCAGTCGGCTTAGGTGCGCCCATTTACTCAAAACTTGATACTGATATTGCTGCCGCTCTTATGAGTATAAACGCAGTTAAGGGAGTTAATATTGGATCAGGAATGAACGCTGCTTTTTTAAGCGGTGAAGAAAATTCTGATGAGATAAGAAATAATGCTGGTAAAATTAAATTTAAATCTAATCATTCTGGTGGAATTCTAGGTGGGATTTCCTCTGGTCAGGAAATTGTTGCATCATTTGCAGTTAAACCAACGTCATCAATTTTAAATAGTAGAGAAACAATAGATAAAAAAGGAAAAAATACAAAAATATCTGTAAAAGGAAGACATGATCCTTGTGTAGGAATTAGAGCAGTTCCTATTGGTGAGGCAATGATAAGCTGTGTTCTTCTCGATCATTTTTTAATGCATCGAGCGCAGTGTAATTAGTTAGATATCTTGTTTTTGTTTTTTGCTAAAATAATATTTGAGTTTAAAGTTTCCTCAATTTTATTTGCAATTGATAAGCTATCTAACCCTGCTTTTTCATACATTTTCTCCGGAGTATCTTGGTCAATAAATGTATCTGGTAAAATCATAGACCTAAATTTTATTCCTTTGTCAAATACTCCTCTATCAGATAAAAATTGCATTACATGCGAACCAAATCCTCCGACTGAACCTTCTTCAATTGAAACTACAACTTCATGATTATTAGCTATTTCCATGATTAATTTTTCATCTAAGGGTTTGGCAAATCTTGCATCAATTATTGTAATGTTTATTCCTTTTTTTAATAATATATCTGAAGCTTTCTTACATTCTTCTAATCTTGTTCCAAAATTTAATATCGCAACTTTTTTCCCTTCTTTAATAACTCTACCTTTTCCGATTTCTAAAAGTTCATTAATCTTAGGTATTTCCACTCCTACTCCATTGCCTCGAGGATATCTAAATGCTGATGGTCGGTCATTTATGTGAACTGATGTATTAATCATTTTTACTAACTCTGACTCATCGCTCGCGGCCATAACAACGAAGTTAGGTAAAGTAGACAAGTAGGTAATATCAAATGAACCAGCATGTGTTGGTCCATCGGCTCCAACAAGCCCTGCTCTATCTATTGCAAATCTCACAGGTAATGACTGAATAGCAACGTCGTGTACGACTTGATCATAAGCCCTCTGAAGAAAAGTAGAATAAATCGCTGCATAAGGCTTGTATCCCTCGGTAGCAAGACCAGCTGCAAAAGTTACAGCATGTTGTTCAGCGATACCGACATCGAAGGTTCGATCAGGGAATTTTTTTTCAAATAAATTTAAGCCTGTGCCAGAAGGCATTGCTCCAGTAATTCCAATAATTTTGGTATCTTGTTCAGCATGCTTGATTAATGTTTCTGCAAATATTTTTGTATAAGAAGGAGCGTTCGATTTGGATTTTTTTTGCTCCCCTGTTGCTATATCAAATTTTGAAACTCCATGATACTTATCACCTGAATCCTCTGCTGGCTTATATCCTTTTCCTTTTTGAGTTCTAACATGAATTAATACTGGACCTTCGTGATTTGAATTCTTAACATTTTCAAATATTTGTACTAAATTATCAACATCATGTCCGTCTACAGGACCAATATAATAAAAACCTAATTCACTAAATAAGGTTCCTCCAGTGACTAACCCTCTTATCAAATCTTCAGCTTTGCCAGCTTTTTGACTAAATCTTTTTGAAAAAGCAGAAATAACCATTTTAACTGTTTCTCTAAGACTAAAGTATAGTTTGCCTGATAAAAGTTTTGCAAGATACTTGCTCATTGCGCCTACAGGTTTCGCTATAGACATGTCGTTATCATTTAAGACTACGATAAGTTTAGACTTTAACGCACCTGCATTGTTCATAGCTTCATAAGCCATACCTGCGCTCATAGCTCCATCACCTATAACCGCAACTACATTATTATTATTGTTTGATAATTTTTTAGCTACAGCCATACCAAGTGTTGATGAAATAGAGGTTGAGCTGTGAGCTGCACCAAAAGGATCATACTCGCTTTCAGATCTCTTAGTAAATCCAGATAAACCTCCACCTTTTCTAAGAGTCTTAATCCTGTCCTTTCTTCCAGTAATAATTTTGTGAGGATATGTTTGATGGCTTACATCCCAAACTAATTTGTCTTTAGGAGTGTCAAAAACATAATGTAAAGCTATTGTTAACTCTACAACACCTAACCCAGCACCTAGATGTCCGCCAGTTTCTGAAACAACATCGATCAATTCTTCTCTTAACTCGTCTGAAATTTGTTTAAGTTGTTCTTTTTTGAATTTTCTTAAATCTGCGGGAAAGTTTATTTGTCTGATTAGTTTAGTCATTAAAAATTTCTTCCAAGTATAAATTCAATAGTATTTGATAAATCTCTACCTTTTTTTCCATGTTTTTTTAATTTAAGCAATATTTTTTTCTTTAAATTAATTGCATAGTTATATGTTTTTTTATACCCAATTAAATTAATTAAAGTTGATTTTCCTTTTTTTTGATCATTTTTGGTTGGTTTGCCAATTTTTTTTTTTGAACCTTTGACATCTAAAAAATCATCTGCAATCTGAAATAATAGCCCTATTTCCTCTCCTAATTTTTTAAGGAAATTTTTTTCTTTTTTATTTCTTTTTGCAACAACTCCTACAGCATATAGACAAAAGCTAAATAGCTTGCCCGTTTTCTTTTTCTGCATGTCTATTATTTGTTGAAAATTTTTTTTTTTATTTTCAAACTTCAGGTCTAATTCTTGTCCTCCTGCAATTCCAGAGTGTCCAGAACAAAAAGCCAATGACTTAATAATTTCATTTTTCATCTTAGGAGTTATTGAATATTTTTGACTAGCTATAATTTCAAAAGCTAAAGTTAATAGCGAATTTCCAGCTAAAACTGCAGAAGCTTCTCCAAATTTTAAATGAGTAGAGGGCTTGCCTCTCCTCATTTTGTCATCATCCATACAAGGAAGATCATCATGTATCAGCGAGTAAGAATGAATACATTCTACACTAGCACAAATATTAATTAATTTTTTTTCACTTAGATTATATATTTTTCCGGCATCAAATATTAACGTTGATCTAATTTTTTTACCTCCCGAAATAACTCCATACTTCATTGGTTTAATTAACAATGAATTATCTTGCTTCTTTAAATAGTTTATCAAAAATTTGTCTATTTTTTTGGCGTTGTTTATTAATCTTTTTTTAATCATTTTTTTTAATTTTTTTGGTATCTTTTGTAATAGACTTTACTTTAGCTTTAAATAATTTATCTATATATTTGTTCAGTTGAATTAACCTTTTGTATTCTTCATTAAAAGATCCTAAATCTGCATCATTTCTCTCAAGTTTGTTTAAAATATCGTCTATTTCGTCGCGAACTTCTTTTAATGATTTACTTTTAATGTTAGCTGGAATATTTTCATTTTTCATTAGATTAATAATTACATTATGAAAAATATTTATTCAAATATATTTTCTTTTAATAAAAAAATACTAGGCAAATCGATTAAAATTTTAAAGAAAGGAAATTTGGTAGGTCTTCCAACTGAAACAGTATATGGTTTGGCTGGAAATGCTTATTTGAAAAAGTCTATAAATAAGATTTATAAATTAAAAAAGAGAACCTCAAAAAATCCATTAATAGTCCACTATTTAAAATATGAGGATGCTAATGAAGACATTGATTTTAATGATGATTTTTTTAAACTTTATAAAAAATTTTGTCCTGGTCCAATTACCTTTATCTTAAAGAAAAAGAAAGATAGTAAAATAAATAATAACGTGACTGCTAAATTAGATACAGTTGCAGTAAGATTTCCAAGTCACAAAGTTGTAAGAGCTATATTAAAAAAATTAGATTTTCCACTTGCAATGCCAAGTGCAAATATGTCTAAAAAAGTAAGTCCTGTAGATGCAGTTAGTGTTGCTGAAGAATTTAAAAAAAAATTAAAATTTATAATTAATGGTGGAAAATCTAAGATTGGCATCGAGTCTACGGTAATTGATTTAACTGATAAACCAAAGATACTTAGGCCTGGTATCATAAGTCACAAACAGTTAAAAAAAGTGTTAAAAAAAAAAGTTAACTATGTTAATAAAAATTCCAAAATTAAATCTCCTGGAATGCTAACTAAACACTATTCTCCAGGTATACCAGTTTATATTAATCAAAAAACAGTTAAAAAAGACCATGCCTTCATTTCTTTTGGAAAAAATTTTAAACGAGACAAAAATACTTTCAATTTAAGTAAAAATTCTAATTTAAAAGAGGCTGCATCTAATTTATATGCAATTTTTAGAAAGATTAAAAATCTAAAATATAAAAAAATCTATGTTGCAAAAATACCAAATAAAGGTATTGGTATTGCGATTAACGATAGACTAAGAAGAGCGTCTGATTAGATGACAATTCAAGTGAAAAATCTTACGAAAAAGTTTAAGAATACTTTAGCAGTAAGTAAAATTAATTTTACAATTGATAAAGATAAAACAGTTGGTTTGCTAGGAGCAAATGGCTGCGGTAAAACTACATCAATTGGAATGTTGTTAGGTTTAATCGAGCCAACTGAAGGCGAGATACTTATAAATAACAAAAAAATAAATAGTACTAATCGTGTAGATATTTTAAGTAAAATGAATTTTGCTTCTCCCTATGTTGAGTTGCCAAAAAAACTCACCGTACGTCAAAATTTAGAAGTTTATGGAAGGCTATATGGTGTCGTAGATTTAACAAAAAAAATTGATGAAATTTCAAATGATTTAAATATTAAAGAATTTTTAGAAATCAAAACTGGAGAGCTTTCTTCTGGTCAAAAAAATCGAGTAACTCTTGCCAAGTCATTAATAAATAATCCTGAAATTTTATTTTTGGATGAGCCAACAGCAAGTTTAGATCCTGATACTGGAGATTATGTTAGAAGTTATCTAGAAAAATATAAAGAAAAAAATAAATTAACAATGTTATTAGCCTCCCATAACATGAACGAAGTTGAAAGACTTTGTGACACAATAATAATGATGAAAAAAGGTAAAATTATTGACGAAGGAACATGCGAACAAATCATTAAAAAACATGGAAGAGAAAATTTAGAACAAACTTTTTTGAAACTTGCAAGGAGTAAAGATGAGAATTAAACAAATATACGCACTTAGTTTAAGACATATATATTTAATATCGAGTTCTTTACCAAGAATTATAGATTTAATTTACTGGCCAACAGTTCAAATCTTTTTATGGGGATTCATATCAAAATTTTTTACATTAAATTCCGATTATTACAGTAACACCATTGGAGTTATTTTAACTGCTGCAATACTTTATGATTTTTTATTTAGAGCAAGTATTAGTTATAATATGATGTTTTTAGAAGAAATATGGAGTAGAAACTTTACTAATTTATTTATCGCTCCAATAAAAATTAGCGAGATTATTGCGTCTCTTACTTTAACTGCTATTTTCAGAACACTAATCGGTTTAGTTCCTGCTACAATATTGGCTATACCTTTGTTTGGTGTTTCAATATTTAAATTAGGTATCCCTTTATTATTTCTACTAATAAGCCTATATATTTTTGGTGTTACATTAGGACTTCTAGTTACTTCTGGATTATTAAGATTTGGACCATCTTTTGAAAATATCGCTTGGGCTAGCTTATTTTTTTTAGCTCCGTTAGGATGTATTTATTACCCATTAGAAATATTACCTGATAGTTTGCAGTTTATCGCTAAAATTTTACCTCTTGTTCATACTTTTGAAGAAGTAAGAAATATTCTTATAAATAATCAGGTAAATTATTATGAAATATTTAAATCAATATCTATTTCGATTGTGTATTTTATTATTGGAGTTATAACTTTTTATGCCTCTTATTCTGGAGCAAAAAAAAATGGAACACTAATTAATATGGGCGAGTAAATGCATAAATTTTTAGATAAAATTAAAAGCATAGAGTCAAAACCAAAAATAATAAAAGAATTTTTAAATAAAAAAGAAATTGAAAATTTTCAAAAATTATACGAAAAGTTGCCAATCGAAATAAATAATAAAAGACAAAAAATTATCAAAAAAAAGTGGTCTGAAACATATTTTCCTGATTTACAAAAATTATATATAAAAAAATTAGAAACTGTAATTAATGATTTTAAAATGGATAATCCTAAAACTTTAGATGGGTCTAATAGTTTGGGTCTTTTCCAAGAAAGTTTTAAACCAGTCTCATTACATGTAGATACAGGATTCAATTTTGATAAGGTAATTTATAAACAAACACTTTTACCTTTGTCAAATGAAGGGGAAACAATTATATTTAAAAATAGATTTTACGGATGTTCAACTACCTTCTCAATTGATCCTGAAGAATTATCTGCCAAAGGATACAATAAAAGATCTTCTGAACATTTAATGTTATATAATCAACGTCCATTTGATGAAAAAATGTATAATAAATATTTGAAACATGAGGATTTGAATAATTTGAAAGGTTTGGAGATTGAAATGGTTTACAAATGGAGACTAGGAGATTTACTTATCTTTGATAGGACAAACCTCCATTGTTCCTCGAGTAATCTTAAAAATAAAAAAATTGGCTTTACAACTTCAACTATAAAAAAATGAAGATTTTAGATTGTTTTATGTATTTCGATGAAGATTTAGTTTTAGAAATAAGATTAAATACTTTATGGGATTACGTTGATAAATTTGTAATTGCTGAAGCAACAAAAGACCACGCTGGTAGAAAGAAAAGATTAAATTTTGATATTAAAAAATTTAATAAATTTAAAGACAAAATAGAATATCTGATTATTGACGATATACCAATTAACGTTAAACCCATTAAAAAAGGATGGCATGAAAATCATACAAGAGATCAATATCAAAGAAATTCTTTAATTAGAGGATATAAAGATTGTCATCCGGAAGATCTAATTATGATTTCAGATATAGACGAAATCCCAAATCCAAAAAAAATTAAAGAATTTAATATAAAAAATAAATATGCTTGTTTTTTACAAAAAAATTTTCAGTCAAAAATTAATTTACTTAATGTTACTGATAATTATTGGGCTGGTACAAAAATTTGTCAAAAAAAAAACTTAAGGTCACCTCAATGGTTAAGAAATATTAAAATTAAAGAAAGATCAATTTGGAATATTTTTAGAGATAAGCAGCCACAGTTAATCAAGGATGGTGGTTGGCATTTTAGTTTTTTAAAGAAACCCGAAGAAATACAAAAAAAAATTATCTCTTATTCACATCAAGAACATAATAAGAAAGAATTTACTAATATTGAAAATATTAAGAATAGAATTTCAAAAGGAGTAGATTTGTTTAGTAGAGGTATAAAATATAAAGCAGTGGATTTAGACGAAACTTTCCCAGAGTATATTTTACAAAATAAAAAAAATCTTAAAGACTGGCTTTTCTAGATTTGGTGCGCCCGGAAGGATTTGAACCCTCAACCTCCTGATCCGAAGTCAGGCGCTCTATCCAGTTGAGCTACGAACGCATATGGTTATAATCTAAATTAAATTATGAATAACACAATGAAATTTTTAATTGATTTAAAAAACGACGGAAAAAGACTTGACGTGTTTTTAACTAACAAATTAGATCAACTCACACGTACAAGTATAAAGAAAATAATAGAGACAAATAATGTTAAAATTAATAAAATTGTTTCAATTTTACCCTCAAAAAAAATTAAAAAAAACGATGTTGTAGAAATTAAAATTGTAGCACCAAAATTAGAAAAATTGATCCCAGCAAAATTAAAATTGGATATTGTTTACGAAGACCGAGATATTATTATAGTTAATAAACAAAAAGGATTAATTGTCCATCCTGGATCAGGAAATCATAACAATACTTTAGCTAATGCTTTAATTTACAAATATAAAAAATTGTCTAGTCTAAATGGCAATTCAAGACCTGGTATAGTTCATAGAATAGATAAAGATACGAGTGGTTTATTGGTCGTTGCTAGAAATAATATTTCACACGCTAAGCTGGGAAAACAGTTTTTAGATCACTCAATTAAAAGAAAATATATTTGCCTTGTGTGGGGAGTGATAAGACCATTAAATGGTAAAGTTGAAACTCTAATCACTAGAAATAAAAACAATAGACAATTAATGATGGTAAGCGATATAAGTGGGAAAAAAGCAATTACTAACTACAAAACTTTAAAAGTTTTTAATATTAAAGATATTCCAAGAATAAGCCTGGTAGAATGTGAATTAGAAACTGGTAGAACTCATCAAATTAGAGTGCACATGAAATATAAAGGATCAAGTCTTATTGGTGATAATCAGTACGGGAAAAAAAAGTTAAAATTTAAGAAGATAAATGAAAAATTTTTCAAAATTTTGACATCCTATAATGGTCAAGCACTTCACGCTAAAAGTTTAGGTTTCATTCACCCTTCATCTAATAAATGGACAAATTTTGAGTCAAAACTTCCTAAAGATTTTAAAAAAATGTTAAATTTATTAGAGAATCTAAGTAGTTGAAAATTATAATTTGATATATAAATAGCCATTATGGATGAAAAAAATGCAATAAGTAATTTGCCAGTACCTTCAGCAGGTGGATTATCAATTTATTTAGCTCAAATAAAAAAATTCCCAATGCTTGATGCTGAGGAAGAATATATGCTTGCTAAAAATTGGCGAGAAAATGGAAATCTACGTTCAGCTCATAAATTAGTAACTAGTCATTTAAGATTGGTTGCTAAGATTGCCATGGGATATCGTGGCTATGGATTGCCAGTTAACGAATTAATTTCTGAAGGAAATATTGGTTTGATGCAAGCTGTCAAAAAATTTGACCCAGATAAAGGTTTTAGACTAGCAACTTATGCAATGTGGTGGATTAAAGCATCAATCCAAGAGTATGTTTTAAAGTCCTGGAGTCTTGTAAAAATGGGAACAACTACTGCACAAAAAAAACTTTTTTTTAATCTAAGAAAAATTAAAAATCAAATTGCTCCAGATCAAGAAGGAGATTTAAAAAATGAACATGTACAAGAAATTTCGAAAAGACTAAATGTAGATTCTGATGAAGTTGTTAATATGAATCGAAGAATGATGGGGCAAGAAAAGTCTCTAAATGACCCGATTAAAAGTGGTGAGACAGATGAATGGCAAGACTGGTTAGTTGATGATAGTTTAGATCAAGAACTAATAGTCTCTCAGAAACAAGAATATGATGATAAAAAAGAGTTGTTAAATGATGCAATGAAAATTTTAAATGAGAGAGAGAAAGAGGTAATTGTTGCTAGACGCTTATCTGAAAACCCTAAAACCTTAGAAGAACTAAGTAAAAAATATAAGATAAGTAGAGAAAGAATTAGACAAATTGAAACAAAAGCTTTTGAGAAGTTACAAAAATCAATGATAAACGCAAGTAAATCAAAAAATTTATTAACTGCAAACTAGATTTTGAAAGGATCTTCTACAAGTATAGTGTCATCTCTTTCCGGACTAGTTGAAATACTTGAAATTTTAGCTCCAATAAAATCTTCTAACGCATAAATATAGTTTTTTGCTTTTTCAGGAAGATCTTTCATATTTCTTACTCCTTGAGTTGAACTCTTCCATCCTGGAAATGTTTTATATATCGGTTTTACATTAAATTGGTCTTCAGAAGCTGTGGGAAAATAATTAATTTTTTTTCCATTTAGCTCGTATTCAACGCAAATCTTAATTTCATCAAGCTCATCAAGTACATCTAACTTAGTTAAGGCAATGCCGTTGATGCCTGCAATCTTAATAGTTTGACGAACAAGTACTCCGTCAAACCAACCACATCTTCTTTTTCTGGCAGTAACAGTGCCAAATTCTTTTCCTTTTTTTCCTAAACTTTCACCAATTTTATTTTTAAGTTCAGTTGGAAAAGGACCACTACCTACCCTTGTCGTATAGGCTTTTGTTATACCTAAAATATAATTTATCTTATCTGGGCCAAGGCCAGATCCCGTTGCGGCCATTGCAGGAACTGTATTAGAGGATGTAACAAAAGGGTAAGTTCCATGATCAACGTCTAATAATATTCCTTGCGCTCCTTCAAAAAGAATTTTTTTTCTACTCTTAGAAAACTCATCTAATCTTAACCATATTGGTTGGGCGTACTTTAGAATTTCTGGAGCAATTTTTAAAAGCTTCCTTTTTAATTCATCTTTTTTATAAATTTTTTTTTTCAATCCTTTTCTGATAGCATTATGATGTAACAAAACATTTTTTAACCTATTATCAAGATTGTTTTCAGATCTTAAATCCATTACTCGAATAGAACGTCTCCCAACTTTATCTTCATAACAAGGGCCTATTCCGCGTCTAGTGGTTCCAATTTTTCCTTTGCCAGCACTATCTTCTCTAATCTCGTCCATTTCTTGATGAAAAGGTAGAATTAACGAAGCAGACTCGGATATCATAAAGTTTTCAGGGTTTACTTTTATACCTTTTTTTTTAATTTCTTTAATTTCCTCTAATAAAGCCCATGGATCAATTACAACTCCATTACCTAATACTGAAATCTTTCCTTCTCTTACTATTCCCGATGGTAATAGTCTTAATTTAAAAACTTTCTTATCAATTACTAATGTATGGCCTGCGTTGTGACCTCCTTGAAAACGGACGACAACATCTGCTTCACTTGAAAGCCAGTCTACTATTTTTCCTTTTCCTTCATCTCCCCATTGTGATCCTACTACTACTACGTTGTTTTTCATTATTTAAATTTGCTAATAATTTTAATTGAGTTTAAGTGGTTTATTGGACCATATCCTTTTCCATATTTAGGGTTTGTTTTTATAGCTTGGTTAACATATTTAATTCCTAACTCACAAGATTTCTTTAAAGGTTTTCCACAAGATAAAAAAGTTGTTATTGCACTTGATAAAGTGCACCCTGTTCCATGTGTATTTCTTGTTTTAATTTTTCGATTTTTAAAAATTACAACTTTATTCTTTTTCATAAGCACATCCTCTATAAACTTTGATTCTTTATGACCGCCTTTTATTAGTACATTTTTTACACCAATTTTGAGTAAAATTTTTCCAGCAGATATTGTATCTTTAACACTTCTGATTTTCATATCTGTTAACACCTCTGCTTCTGGAATATTGGGTGTAATTAAGTAAGCTTTATTAATTAACTTTTTTTTTAAAGTATTTACTGCAGACTTATTTATTAATCTTGTACCGCCCTTTGCAACCATTACTGGATCTAAGACAATTTTGGATATTCTAATTTTACTTAAAGCTTTAGTGACAGATAAAATTACTTTTGATGAATGAAGCATTCCAATTTTTATTGCATTAGGTTTTATATCTTTACAAGTAAAAATAATCTGGCTTTTAATTATATCTGGTTTTATAGATATTACATCTTTCACACCAGTCGTATTCTGTGTAGTAACTGCAGTTATTGCAGTCATAGCGTAACTTCCAAGAGAAGTAATTGTTTTGATATCAGCTTGTATACCTGCTCCACCTGATGAGTCGGATCCAGCAATTATTAAAATTTTTGATTTGGGTTTCAATGTTTTATTGATTTCTTAATTAATTTAATACATTTAAATATTAAATTTTTGTTATGAGATTCCGCCATAATTCTTATTTTAGGTTCAGTTCCTGATTTTCTAACTAATATTCTGCCATTTTTACCCATTAAGTTTTTTGCCGTTTTAACTGCTTTTTTACAATTAGAGCTGTCAATTATACTTTTGTTTTTCACAAAAATATTTTCTAAAATTTGCGGTAATGGGCTAAAAACATTTAATAACTTGCTTGCTTTTTTAATTTTTCTTAAAGAAAATAATACTTCTAGTGCCACCATTAATCCGTCTCCAGTAGTTGCAAATTTACCAAGAATTATATGGCCAGATTGCTCTCCTCCTAAATTAAAATTAAGTTTTTTCATCTTTTCCTTTACATATCTATCTCCAACTTTTGATCTAAAAAAACTTATTTTTTCTTTTTTAAGATAATTCTCCAATCCGTGATTTGACATAAATGTCCCGATCACACCACCTCTCAAAATTTTTTTCGACTTCCACCTTCTCGCTAACATTGCTATAATTTGATCTCCATCAATTATCTTTCCTTTTTCATCACACATAATAATTCTATCGGCATCTCCATCAAATGCTATTCCTAGATGTGCTTTAAATCTTTTAACAAGTTTACACATTTTAAAAGGGTAAGTTGATCCACACTTTTCATTAATATTTAAACCATTTGGTTTAACTCCAATAGTAATTACTTTTGCTCCTAATTCTTTAAGTAACTTCGGGGCAGCTTTATATCCCGCTCCATTTGCACAATCTAAAACAATTTTAATACCCTTTAAATTAAAATTTTTTGGAAAATTTTTTTTTATTATTTTTATATATTTTTCATTACCATCTTCCAATCTTTTTACTCTTCCTAATAATTTAGGATTAGTTAACTGTTTGGTGTTTTTTGCATCAATTAATTTTTCAATTTTTTTTTCAATTTTATTTGAAAGTTTCATTCCATCTGGTCCAAATAATTTAAGGCCATTGTCATGATAAGGGTTATGTGATGCTGTTATCATAATGCCCATATTAGCTTTCATTTTTTTTGTTAACATTGCTAGACCATTAGTTGGTAAAGGACCTAAGGTAAATACATGCATTCCTCCTGAAACTAAACCAGAGACCAAAGCAGGTTCTAAGGTGTATCCTGAGAGTCTAGTGTCTTTTGCTATAATAGCTATTTGTTTAATTTTTTTTTGATTTTTAAAATATGTACCTGTTGCTAGACCAAATTTAAAAAACTTTTCTCCTGTTATATTTCCTTTATTAACAGTTCCTCTTATACCATCAGTTCCAAAATATTTATTACTCATCAGTTATCTATATTTGATAAAATTCTATTAAACACTAATATGCTCTGCTTTACTTCATTTACATTATGAACTCTAAAAATTTGTACACCTTGCATTAATAAATATAATATTGAGGCCACTGTTCCACCTATCCTTTCTCTACTATCGTTCATTCCTGAAATTTGATTGATAAATCTCTTTCTTGATGTACCAATTAAAATAGGAAATCCTAGTGAATGAAACAAAGATATATTTGAGATTAAAGTCAAATTATGTTTCAAATTTTTACCAAAACCGATGCCCGGATCTAAAATAATATTTTTTGTTTTGATTTTGTCTATTTTTTTTTCAAAAAAGTCATAGATGTCTAATAAAACATTATTATATTTAGGATTTTTTTGCATTGTATTAGGAGTTCCTTGCATATGATGAATTACTTTTGCGATATTGATTTTTTTTAAATTTTTTAAAGAATTTTTATCATACTCAAACCCGGATACATCATTGATTAAATCTACGCCAAATTTTAAAGATTTTATCATAATTTCTGATTTTCTTGTATCTAGAGATAGAATTTTTCTTTTATATCTTCTTTTAAAATTTTTTAATACATTTTCTATTCTCTCCCATTCTCTTTTATGATGAATGGTTTTTGATCCAGGTCTTGTGGACTCCCCTCCTATATCAATAATTTCAGCACCAAAGTTTATCATTTCTTTAATATGAATATTTGCTTTTCTAAAATCATTAAATTTTCCACCGTCAGAGAAACTATCTGGTGTTAAATTTAAAATTCCCATTATAGATGGATTAGAAAAATCTAAGTTTTTTAAGAAATTTTTTCTTTTTGAAGAAATTTTTTTTAAATCCTCTTTTACTTTTTTTCTTAATTTAGTATTAAGAAGTTTAACTTTATTTATTTCAATTACTTTTGAAGTTACTTTGTTATTTAGTCTTTTAAATATTTGTATTTTATCAAAGGCTATTCTCTTAGTTCCGCATAACGGTAATGCTTTACTATCTTTTATTAATTGGCTAGCTTTATGGCCGTAGTAAAAATTACACGCACGAGTGTAATATTTTATCATGAAAATATTAGATAGCTGGTTTTGGTTTTAACCCCAAAGAGTCTAGGGCTGACGAAGTTTTACCGCTTTCTTCGTCCTCATCTTTAAAAGACCTGGTAGGCTTTATATCCTTTAGAATTAGATCTCTTATTTCGTCTCCTGATAATGTTTCATAAACTAATAAAGCTTTAGCTAGCTTATGAAGGTCATCAATTTTATCTGTCAAAACTCTCTTAGCTCTCTCGTAACCTTTATCAACAATTTTTTTAACTTCGGCGTCCACTTTTTTAGCTGTTTCTTCAGACATGTTTTGCTGTTTTGTAACTGATCTTCCTAAGAAAACTTCCTCTTCGTTTTCGCCATAGGCAATTGTTCCTAATTCTTCACTCATTCCATATTTTGTGACCATATTCTTAGCCATTTTTGTAACCATATCTATATCTGAGGAAGCGCCTGAAGTTACTTTGTCGTGACCAAAAATTATTTCTTCTGCAATTCTTCCACCCATAGCAACAGCAATATCCGAATGCATTTTTTCTCTTGAAACTGACAGTTGGTCTCTTTCTGGAAGTCTCATTACCATTCCCAAAGCTCTGCCTCTAGGAATTATTGTAGCTTTGTGAATTGGATCCGATGCTTTTTCATTAAGCGCTACTATTGCATGTCCACCTTCATGATAAGCTGTAAGTTTTTTTTCATCCTCTGACATAACCATTGATCTTCTCTCAGCACCCATCATGACTTTGTCTTTTGCCTCTTCTACATCAGACATAGTTACAACTCTTTTATTTTTTCTTGCGGCTAATAAGGCTGATTCATTAATTAAATTTGCCAAGTCTGCACCAGAAAAGCCTGGGGTTCCTCTAGCAATAGTTCTAAGTTTTACATCAGGGCCTGTGTTTATTTTTTTTATGTGAACTTTTAAAATAGCTTCTCTACCAATAATATCTGGATTAGCCACTACAACTTGTCTGTCAAATCTTCCCGGTCTTAACAATGCAGGATCTAAAACGTCTGGTCTGTTTGTTGCAGCAATCAATATAATGCCCTCGTTAGTATCAAAACCATCCATCTCAACTAAAAGTTGGTTCAAAGTTTGTTCTCGTTCATCATTTCCTCCTCCTAGACCTGCGCCTCTACTTCTTCCTACTGCATCAATTTCATCGATAAAGATTATGCAAGGAGAATGTTTTTTACCTTGTTCAAACATATCTCTTACTCTTGAAGCACCAACACCTACAAACATTTCAACGAAGTCTGAACCAGAAATAGAGAAAAAAGGAACATTTGCTTCACCAGCTATAGCTTTAGCTAAAAGTGTTTTTCCAGTTCCTGGAGGACCAATCAATAATGCGCCCTTAGGTATTTTTCCGCCTAATCTACTAAATTTTTTTGGATCTTTTAAAAATTCTACAATTTCTTCTACTTCTTCTTTAGCTTCTTCAACTCCAGCTACATCATTAAAAGTTACCTTGCCTTGTGCTTCATTAAGAAGTTTAGCTTTAGATCTTCCAAATCCCATCGCTCCTCCTTTGCCACCTTGCATTTGTCGCATAAAGAAAATCCATACTCCTATTAATAAAAGCATTGGAAACCAAGAGAGCAGAATTCCAAGAAGAGAAGGCATCTTATCTTCAGTAGGTGTAGCTATAATACTTACATTATTTGATGAAAGTTTTTCGACTAATTCTGGATAGTTTGGGGAATAAGTATTGAATCTTTTGCCGTCAGACAATACTCCTGAAATATTATTGCCTTGTATTTGAACCTCAACTACTCGTCCAGCCTCAACTTCATTTAAAAAATTTGAAAAGGCCAACTTATCATCTGTTGACTTAATTTTACTTGGATCTTGGAACATATTAAAAAGTCCTACTGATAATAGAACAATTATTGCCCACATTATTAAGTTTTTAAGATTCATATTATTTAAATAAACATTATATTCTAATTAACAAGTATATTTTAATTAAAACTTAGTTATAAATAAGTCAAATTGTACCAAATTTTGAAAAATAGCTAATTTTTTAACTTTTTTTCAATATTATATGATCTTTGTCTCTCTCAATTTGGCAGCCTCCAAGAGAGTATCCTTTTTTTTTAAGTTTAAGATGATCAATTAAATTGTATATTTTCTTCGTTCGTAGTCCATAATAAGAATTGTTTAATTCTTTGATCGTTTTATTAAGTACTCTAGCCTTCATTTCTAAGTTTAAATAATCATATTTTTTAAAATCTATTAAAGTTTTATTTTTTTGTTTTTTTACGATATCACCAAAAAATTTGTTAAGGTATAAATCTATAGTATCTCTACTTGATGCTAAATTTTTTATAGATTGGAAAATTTGATCATAGCTAATTCCGCTTTTCTCTAGAGTTTTTCTAAAATTTCTTATTCTAGTCCTTAAATACTTGGTATTTACATTAGTGGGATCTTCATAATATTTTCCAAAAATAAGTTTTGAAATTTTAATTAGTTGTAATTTTTTAATTTCTAAAAGAGGTCTAATCAATTTAATACTACTGCTTAGTTTATTAGACGTTCTCATTGATGATAATCCGTGTAAACCACTACCTCTGGATAGTCTTATAAAAAAAGTTTCAACTTGATCTTCTAAATTATGCGCGGTTAAAATGTTTGATATTTTTTTTTTCTTACAAAAAGACTTGAGTAAATTATATCTAACTTCACGTGCCTGTTTTTGTAAATTGTTTTTTATAGTCTTTTTATTATTTAAAATAACAAGTGAAATTTTATGCTTTTTTAACAATTTTTTTACAGAGTTGGCCTCTGAAGATGAATTATCTCTTAAATTATGATTTACCAAAACATAATAAAATTTAATTTTTTTTTCATTTGTATATGACTTGGCTAAGGCAGCTAAGGCGAGGCTATCTGGCCCTCCGGATACAGCAACTAAAAAAGTTTTTTTCTTTATATTATTAATTTTGCTTTTAAAGTTTAAGTAGATCTTTGAAAGCTCAGCGTTCCCTTTAAAACCTTCTTTAAGAATTGCACTTGAATTTTTTTTGCTCATACTGAGCTTTTTGTAACACAGACTTGCTAGCTTTTGGATATTCTTTTTTCAAACTTATTATCATTTTACAACCTTGGTCTTTTTCACCTAGTTGAACCATAGTGATACCAAGTTTTAAAAGATTATCTGGTGCTTTTTTACTTTTAGGATAATTTTGGTAACCATCTAAATATGCTGTTGCTGCATCCGAATATAGTTGCCTAATTCTAAAGGTTTCTCCATACCAATACTGTGCGTTACCTGCAAGATCATGATCTTTATTTTTTTGAATAAATTCTTTCAGTGCAAATTCGGCAGTTTCATAATCTCCAATTTTCATAAAGCTTACAGCAAATTCGTATTGTTCTTTAGGTGGTTTATCTGGTAGCAAAGACTCTTTTTTTTCTGGAGACTCCGTTATTACGGTTTGAGCACTTTCAATTGAGGAAGTTTCCTGTTTTTCTGGTAAGTTTGAAACAGAATAACCAGGATTAGCTCCAAAATCATTAGGTTTACTAGTTCCTGGCAAATTCTTTTTAGTTTTACTAATTTTTAAATCTTGATTTTCTAAATCTGAAAATCTTAACTGTGTATCAGATTGAATCTTTGTTACTCTTGATGAAAGTTTATCTAACTTAAAATTTACTTCTTCAAATTTGTTTGTAAGTTCTCTAAACTGATCTTCAATTTCATTTAACTTTAATAGATGTTTTGTCATTATATCCTCATTCAAGCCACTAGATGGGCTTAAGGAGGTTTGGTTTCCTGCAGATATCACATCGGATTTTTTATAAACTGCTTTTTCTAAAGTTTTTAAATCTTTTGTTATTACTTGTATTTGATCGTTAATTGATTGTAGTAAAATTTCCTCTTCCTCAGCTTGTATGTACTGACTTGAGATAACAAATAAACTTATAAAGAAAATTGTTAATACTTTTTTTATTAAAGCCATGTTGAGTCATTAAACTTACAAAATGGCAAAAAAAAGACCCTTTAAAAATCAATATTAAAGGGTCTTAATTTACTAAGAATTTTAGTTAACTTTTACTGTAACTGATCTTCTATTTTGAGACCAAGCCAAAGTACTTGATGCAGGATTCACAGGTTTTTCTTTTCCATAACTGATTACAGAAATTCTTTTACCTGAGATTCCATAAGTCATTAAATAATCTCTAGCTGCGTTAGCTCTTCTTTCACCTAGAGCTAAGTTATATTCTCTTGTTCCTCTCTCATCAGCATGACCTTCAATAGTCACATTAAGTTTTTTATTTTTTCTTAAATATGTTGCTTGTTTTCTAAGAGTTGCTCTTGATGCAGTTGTTAATGAAGATTTGTTTGTAGCAAAAAAAACTCTGTCAGGTACACCAGAAGCTAGATATTTTACTGTTTCTTTACCAGTGTAAACATCGCCCTCTAAGTCTGAAGATTTTTTAGCTGTAGAACACGCGCTTAATATTAACGTTGTAAAAACTACTAAAAATATATTTTTTAAATTCGTATTAATTGTCATTTTATCCCCTGGGTTTATTTCCGAAATATTTCAAATTATTTAAGATTATTCAAGCATAAATTACATAAAAAATACCCTCACTATCTCACTTTGATAGCAATGAAGACCAAGATGGGTCTGATGCATCGGTTTTAGTGCTTAGTTTTCTCTCATTATAGCCTGTTATATCAATCGACCATAGAGTTGCTGAGAAACCTTCTCCTTTGGAACCAGCTTTTGTTTCTCTATAAAAAACTAAAACTCTACCATTAGGTGACCATGAAGGTGCCTCTTGATAAAAGTTTTCAGTCAGTAATCTCTCACCTGAACCATCCGTTCTCATGACCCCAATATAAAACTTTCCTTTTCTTACTTTTGTAAAAGCTATAAGGTCTCCCCTAGGAGACCAAACAGGAGTTCCATAAATTCCTTTTCCGAAAGTTATTCTTTTTACATCAGAGCCATCACTTCGCATTACATAAATTTGTTGTAGACCGCTTCTATCTGAGTTAAAGGCAATAAATTTACCATCTGGTGAAAACGAGGGTGAAGTATCAATTGATGAATGATTTGTAATTCTTTCAACTAATCTAGTTTCTAAATCCATTGTATAAATATCTGAATTACCATCTTCTGCAAAACTCATAATTATTTTCTTTCCATCAGGAGAAAATCTTGGTGCAAATGTCATACCAGGAAAATTACCTACGACTTCTTGCATGCCGGTTTCTATATCAAGTAAATAAACTCTTGGCATGTTTCTAAAATAAGATAAATAAGTAACCATTTGATTTGTGGGATTAAATCTTGGAGTTAGCACCAATTCATTTCCTAAAGTTAAATATTTGGTATTTGCTCCGTCTTGATCCATTATTGCTAATTTTTTAATTCTTTGACTTTTTGGTCCACTTTCTGCAACATAGATTATTCTTGTATCGAAATAACCTTCTTCTCCCGTTAAACGTTCATAAATTTTATCTGCGATTATATGTGCTACTCTTCTCCAGTTTGAGGGAGTAGTTGTAAATGCCAAAGCAGTCATTTCTTTAGCTGCAGTTAAATCCCAAAGTCTAAATTCAACTTTCAATTTATCATCTTTAACTAATAATTTACCTGTAACTAAGGCTTGTGCTTTTATAAGTCGCCAATCTTCGAATCTTGGTTTTAAATGTGCTATATCAGGTTTTTGAACAAAAGCTTCTTTAGCTAAAGGATTAAATAAACCTGTGCTTTTAAAATTTTTCTCTATTATTTTAGATATGTTATTGCCTAAGTCTTTAACTTTTAACCCTTCATAGTCACTTGATTTAATATCTACGTGTAGAGGTGAAACTGCTATCGGTAAAGGATCCAGGTTACCTCTAGTAATGTCAACTTCGATTAAAGCTTTAGAAGCATTAATGACAAGCAAGTTCATGAAAATAATTAAGATTATTTTTTTCATATTATCCTTTTAACATTTCAGCTGGATCAAAATTTAACTGTATATCTTTCCATTTCTCATATCCAGTAGGTGGAACCTTTAAAGGTTGGCATAACCTTACAGCTCTAAGTGCGCTTTCAGCTAGAACTTTATAAAATTTCTGGCCTGGTCTATTCATTCTCTGATGATCTAAAATTTCAGATTTCAGTATAGTACCATCTTTTTTTAGTTGAAGTTTGATTCTCACTAATAAGTTTTCGTCATATGGTAAACCTAACGGCACGCTCCAACACCCAAATATCTGAGCTCTTAAAGCATCTTCTTCCGATAAAGTTAAGCCTGTAGCAAATGAATTTTTAACGTTACTTTGAGTTATTTTATCAACTTTGTTTCTCTTAACTGCTTCTTCTTCTTTTGCTTTATCTATCAGTGCGGCTATTTCATTTGTATCAATAATTTCTTTTTTTTAAAATTCAGAAGACTGTCTAATTTTTGGTTCAATTTCCTCAGGATTTTGTTTCTTCTTTACTATTTGTTTTTTTTCTTTTTTATCATCTGGAAGAGGAATCCTGTCAGGTTTTTCTTTAGCTTTTTGAGCTGGTGGTGCTTGTTCCGACACTACACGTTCTTCCTTTTTTTTTGTTTCCTCAATTATTTTTCTTGCTTTAGGTGCAAATGGAATATTTGTTTTATCCGTTATTTGTATTAATTCGACTGAAACTATTGGTGGCAAATCAATTGGCTGTCTAGTCATAAAAGGAAGTGACAAAACAGTTAATAAAATCATTACAGAGTGGAATATAAGGGAATAAATTAAACTTTTCGTCATTGTACATTTAATTTTTATAGGGTTCAGATATTAATGCTACTTTTGAAAATCCAGCCCCAGAAAGTGTGCCCATTACTTCCAAAACTCTACCATAATTTATTGTTTTATCTCCACGCACATAAATTCTAGTATCTGTTCTATTTTTTGCTATTGCTAAAAGTTTTGGGATAACTTTTTCGTAATTCACCTGATGTTCTTGTATGTAGATTTCCCCTTTAGAATTAATAGTAATTGTTAAAGGCTCTTGATCATCTGGTAAAGAGTCTGCCGCTGACTCTGGTAAATCAACCTGAACACCTACTGTCAAAAGTGGGGCTGTTACCATAAATATAATTAGTAAAACTAACATTACATCAACAAAAGGTGTAACGTTTATTTCACTCATAGGTTCGTTTTTTGAGCGATTTAATTTAAAAGCCATAATTAAATAATTGAAAGAAATCTCTTTGAAAAATTATCTATTTTTGAAATATATCTTTTGGAGTCACTATTAAATTTATTATAAGCGACTACTGCTGGTATAGCAGCTAACAATCCAAGTGCTGTTGCAAATAGTGCTTCAGCAATACCCGGGGCTACAATAGCTAAACTTGTATTTCTAGAAATCGCTATTGATTGAAATGAATTCATTATGCCCCAAACCGTACCAAATAAACCTATAAAAGGCGCGGTAGATCCAATAGTTGCAAGAAAGGTAAAATTCTTTTCAATTTTTTTTAATTCATTATCTGTTGCGATCTCCAAAACCCTTTCAACTCTAGCTAACTGAACTGCTGATGATTGTCTTTTTGTTTTGATTAATTCATTCATAGCAGATTTAAAAATAATGGTTGCGGGATCTTTAGAGTTGGCTGGCAAATTATTATTAAAACTTTCAGCTGATTTCGCTTTCCAAAATTTTTTTTCAAAATCCTCGGTTGAAGCGTTTATATTCTTAAATAATTTAAATTTATCAAATATTAAAGCCCAAGAAAAAATGGAACTGGCTATTAAAAGAATTATTACGAATTTTACTACAAAATCTGCGCGTAGAAATAACTTCCATAATGAAAAGTCTGAACTTCCACCTAAACCAACTACTTGAGCAGCTATTTCTTGTTCCATTAAGTTTGATTACTTTTAGAATGTGTCATGAATTTGGCGCTTTTAATGTAAAATTGTTTTAATTTTCCTCATTTAATCTAGTCTCACTAAAGAATCTTGCTATAAGAATGGCATCTGATTTATTTACATCTTTTTTTTTCGCTAACTCTGAAGAGAGTTTAGGGTACATCTCAATAGCTTTAGTCCTGCTTGCATCTTTTGAAGAATTAATCAGTTCAAAATGTTTTTTCCACTTTGACGGTCTAACAAAAAAAATTGGTAACTGTAATGCTGCACAAATGCCTTTAATTGCACCAAAAGTTTGTCCGAAATTAAACATGCTTGTAACACCTTGTCCAGGCATTGCATTTACTTGCTCGATTACTACAGAAATTTCCTCATTATTCGAAATATTATCTTTTAGTATATTAACTAGTAGCGCGCTATTAATTTGTCTTTTATTTTTTTTTCCCTCGGACATAACTGGCATATCAAAAATCCTGAGAACTTTGTTGTTCTCTAAAATAGCTATCGCACCACTTAAACCAGGATCTATCCCGATTATTTTCATAAATCTGTCATTCTTAAATTTGCGTTAGTAAAAACATTTTGAACATCATCTAACTCTTCAAATGATTCTAAGATTTCAATTGTTTTTTCACTTTGTTCTTTGTTCAAATTAATCAAGTTCAGAGGCCTCCATTCTATACCAGAAAACTTTAAAGTTTTTATTTTTTTTTCTAGGTTGCTTTTGATCTTGTAAAAATCATCTTTTTTACACAAAATTTCATGATATTTATCTGTGTTAATAAAATCTTTAGCTCCAGAATTTGTTGCCAACTCAAAAACTATCTCTTCGTTACAAATGTTCTTATTAATTTGAATTACTCCACAATTATTAAACAGGTGAGAAGTTGAACCCAATTCTCCCAATCTTCCTCCATTTTTTTGTAAAATTGTTCTTATGCTTGAAGCAGATCTGTTTTTATTATCAGTAAGTGTTTCAATTATAAAAGCCACATTAAAAGGCCCAAAACCTTCGTATCTTAAATTTTCATAATTTTTTTCTCCACTAATTTCAGATTTACTAATTGCTCTTATAATATTATCTTTAGGCATATTCGCTTGTTTAGCTGCTTGTATTGCTGATCTTAAACGGGGATTCATGTCTGGATTCTTATCTCCAAGTTTAGCCGAAACTGTAATTTCTCGAGAAAGTTTAGAAAATATTTTTGATCGCACTTTATCTGCACGACCTTTTTTGTGTTTTATTCCTGCCCAATGTGAGTGTCCTGCCATAATTATTTTTTCAAAATTCCACCTTCAATTATTCTTGTAATTTTATTTGCTAATCCTGTAATTGGATTTGCATCAATTATAATTCCGGATAATGTAGCCTCACCATCTGCAGGGAAATGTTTTAATGCATTTTTATCTTTCATAAATTTTTTTAGTGAATTTTCCTTATTCATGCCAATTACAGAGTTATAGTCGCCACACATTCCTATGTCTGTTTGATACGCTGTGCCTTTATCTAATATACGAGTATCAGCTGTGGGAACATGTGTATGAGTTCCAACTACACCTGTAGAGCTCCCGTCAAAGAAATGACCTATTGCCATTTTTTCACTTGTGATTTCTCCATGAAAATCAATTATTAAAAAATCAACATTTTTTTTTAGAATTAATTTGTTTTTAATTTTTTGTGCTTCTAAAAAAACGTCTTCTGTTTTTCTCATAAAAACGTTTCCCATCAAATTAATTACACCTACTTTAAATTTTTTATTTTTTGTAAGATAAATCCCATAACCATTCCCGGGAGATCCCTCTGGAAGATTAGAGGGTCTTAATAGTCTATTTTCTTTATTAATATATTCTGTCGTCTCTTTTTTATCCCAAATATGATTACCAGATGTAATTACGTCAGCACCATTTAAAAAAAAATCCTCTGCTATGTTTTTTGTAATTCCTTTACCGTCGTCAGCGGAGTTTTCTCCATTTAAAATTGTAAAATCGATAGCTTGATTTTTTATGATGTCTAATAGATTTTTTTTTATTGCCATTCTTCCAGATAAGCCCATTACGTCTCCTAATATCAATATTTTCATTAAAAAATTCCTTTCTCTGTTAAAATATATTTTAGTTTAACATCATTGTTGAAAGAGGGGATTTTGTGATGTTTTTGAAATGAAAAAGCAACACCTATTGTTAAAATTTTTTTATTTTTTTTCAAATATTCATTTAAATAACGGTCATAAAACCCACCACCATATCCTAATCTATTTTTATTTTCATCATAAGCTATCAGTGGGATTAACATAATATTTGGAACTGATGTCTCTTTCTTATTGCAAGGTTCTAACATTCCATATTTATTAATTTCTAAAATCTCGTTATTTTTCCAGCTACAAAAAATCATCTTATTATATTTTTTAATAACTGGTAAATATAATTTGAAATTTTTAAGAGTCTTCAGTTCGAGAATCTTTAGCATATTTACTTCAAATTGAGATGGATAATACCCGGATAGATTTACAATTTTGTTTTTAAACTCTTTATTGATTAGTTTGACTAATGGACTAAAAAAACTTGCTTTTATTTCGAAATATTTTCTTTTTCTTATAGTTAAATATCTTTTTCTTAATGCTATTTTTTTTTGCATTTACTGAATTTTAGAAATAGATTCAGTGTTTGAGAGAATTTTTTTCAATGACTCGGTTGTTTTATCTAACATTGACTCATAAAGATTGTTGCTCTCTTCAATAGAATTTTTGAAATTTTCTAATTTTTTATTTAGATCAATAATTTCGTCGTCTTTGCTTTCTTTATACTTAATTGTAAGATCTTTCATTTCTTTAAACTTATTTGCTAAATTATTTAATTTTTGTTTTTGTTGTGTGACACGTTGTTTTAAATCAAAATATTCATCGATCAATTGTATGGTTGTTATTAATAAAAGTTTATTTTCTCCTATATTTCCTAATTTATCCTTAAGTTCTGAATATTTTTTATCCAAAAACTTTGTTAGTTGTTTCAGCGACTCTTCCTGCCCTTCATCACAAGACAACAAGTAGTCCTTATTATTAAATTTTATATTTACGTTTGCCATTTTTCTATTTCATTAACTAAATTTTCAGTCTCATGACTTAACTCTTCAATATCTTGGTTGAATTTATCTTCAATACTATTATGCCTAATTAAGTCTTTTTGCAGAGTTGCTATTTTGTCTTTTAAATATTTATGTTCTCTCAACAATTCACTATTTTTTTTTTCAATTTCAGATTTTTGCCTTAATAGATCGTTTTTTTCTGTTACAATTTTTTGTGTGTCGTAATTCGAGTGTGAATAAGTTGACGTTAAAGCGTTCAGTTTATCCAGCAACTCATTTAAGTTTTTTTCTTTTTTTTCAATTATACTCATGTGTCTTTATATCATATTATTGATATACTGAGTTTAAGTCTATATAGGTAATTTAACTGTGAACATAAAATTTAATCAATTAGCAAACGCAATAAGATTTTTATCAATTGACGCTGTACAAAAAGCTAATTCTGGTCATCCGGGAATGCCGATGGGTATGGCGGATGTTGCAACTGTTTTATTTAAATACCACCTGAGGTTTAATCCTATGAATCCCGATTGGATTAATAGAGATAGATTTATTTTATCTGCTGGACATGGTTCGATGCTTCTATATTCAATTTTATATTTGACTGGTTACAAAAGTATAACAATTGATAATATTAAAAACTTTAGACAACTAAATTCCATTTGCGCTGGCCACCCTGAATATAAAAAAGGTTCAGGAATTGAAACAACTACTGGTCCACTAGGTCAAGGACTTGGGAATGCTGTAGGAATGGCAATAGCTGAAGAAATTTATAGAAAAAAATTTTCTAAAAATATAATTGATAATAAGACGTATGTAGTTGCAAGTGATGGAGATTTGATGGAAGGTATTAGTCATGAAGCAATGAGCTTAGCTGGTCATCTAAAACTTAAAAACTTAATTGTTTTTTTTGATAATAATAAAATTTCAATTGATGGTTCCACCTCTTTAAGTGTGTCTGATAATTATAAAAAAAGATTTGAAGGATATGGATGGAATTTTTTAGAAGTTAACGGACATAATGAGAAACAAATTTCAAAAGCAATAACTAAAGCATGTAAAGCTAATAAGCCAACTGTAATATCGTGTAAGACTATAATTGGTTTTGGATCGCCAAATAAATCCGGAAAATCTTCTTCACATGGATCACCATTAGGAGATGAGGAAATTGCTTTGGTGCGAAAAAAACTTAAATGGAACAGTAAACCTTTTGAGATACCCAAGGATATTTTAAATGCTTGGAGAAAAATTGGTGAAAAAGGAATGCAATTAGAAAAAGATTGGCAACAAAAACTAAATAAAAAAAATTCTAAAATTGTATCTGAATTAAAAAATAATTACATACAATCAAATTTTGAAGAACTTGAGAATATTATCAAAGAAGAAAAGATCAAATATTTTGAATCAAAACCGAGTATGGCAACAAGACAATGTTCATCTGTAGCCATAGAAAGTATTTCAAATGTGTTACCTCAATTGATTGGTGGATCCGCTGATTTGAGTGGATCTAATAATACAAAAACAAAAAATTCAAAAGTAATTAGTTCAAGAGACTTTAATGGAAATTACATACATTATGGTGTCAGAGAACATGGGATGGCAGCTATTATGAACGGATTAGCATTATATAGTGGATTGATTCCTTATGGGGGAACTTTTTTAATTTTTTCTGACTATTGTAAACCATCAATAAGATTGTCAGCTTTGATGGGTCTAAAAGTAATTTATATTTTCTCACATGATTCTATTGGACTTGGTGAAGACGGTCCAACACATCAACCTATAGAACAATTAAATGGTTTAAGGGCAATTCCTAACTTAAATGTGTTTAGACCAGCAGATGTTAATGAAACACTAGAGTGTTGGGAAATAGCCTTGAAGAGTAAAAGCACACCTAGCGCTATTGCTTTATCTAGACAAAAATTACCTTACATAAGCCCTAAATTTTCTGAGAAGAATGAATGCGAAAAAGGTGCTTACGTTATTAAAATGACCTCTCACGCTAGCAAAGTTACACTTATTGCATCTGGTTCTGAAGTCGAATTAGCTTTAAATGTGCATGACTCACTAAAACAAAATGGTATTGATTCAAAAGTTGTCTCTATGCCATGTCAGGAAATTTTTGATATGCAGTCTGATGAATATAAAAGAGATATTTTAGATGATGAATCTTTAATTGTTACAATAGAGGCTGGCAATATTTCTTCATGGAAAAAATATTCTGGTAATAAAGGTGTTTCGATAGGTATAAATAAATTTGGAGAAAGTGCGCCATATAAAGAAATATATGAACATCTTAATCTATCTGTAGAAAAAATAGTATTGACCATTCAAGATAGGCTTAGGAATTAATTCTGATTTGAATGGATAAATTAAGATATTTTTCAGAAAACATAGACGTTAAAAATAAAACAGTTATACTTAGATTAGATTTAAATGTACCAATAAGTGAGAAAAAAATACAAGATGAAAGTAGAGTTTTGTCATGTTTACCTTTTTTAAAAAACTTAATTAAAAAAAAAGCAAAAATAATTATTTTAAGCCATTTAGGAAGGCCTAAAGGTGTTAAGAATAGTAAATTATCTCTTACACCAATTTACAAATATTTAAAAAAACAAATCAAGACAAACGTGTATTTTTATGTAGGAGATATTAACGAAGAAACGAAAAGTAAATTCTCTTATTTAAAAGAAGGAGAAATTATTTTATTAGAAAATATTAGGTTTTTTAAAGAAGAAAGTGAAAATGATGATGAGTTTGCAAAAAAGCTCGCTTCACTTGGAGATATTTATATCAATGACGCTTTTTCGTGTTCACATAGAGCTCAAGCCTCTATTCATAAAATTACTAAGTATATAAAAAACTCTTATGCAGGACCGCTTTTAAAAAAAGAGGTAAGCGCAATAAGTTCAATTATTCAAAATAAAAAAGAACCTGTAACTTGTATTATTGGGGGGTCGAAAATTTCTACAAAAATTAAAGTAATTATAAATCTAATAAAAAACGCCAATAGTATAATTGTAGTTGGGGCTATGGCTAATAACTTTATCACTTTTAAAGGTTTCAAAGTTGGAAAATCCTTATTAGAAAAAGATTCTAAGCAAATAGTTGAGCAAATATATTCTAAAGCTAAAAAATATAATTGTAATATCTTTATTCCGGAAGATTACCTTGTATCTACTGATTTTGGCGGATCCGGTACTACCAAAGAACAAGATGCAGTTGAAAAAGATGAAATGATTTTAGATATAGGACCAAAAACTGTTAATAATATTAAAAATATTATAGATCAATCTAACACAGTTTTATGGAATGGTCCCGCTGGATATTTTGAAAATATTAATTTTTTAGGAGGCACCTTGGAAGTGGCCAAAAAAATTTCAGAAAATACAACTAGGAAATCTTTAATATCTATTATTGGTGGTGGTGATACTATTTCAGCAATTAATAGAAGTGAGAATACGTTTGTTTTTACACACTTATCAACAGCAGGTGGTGCATTTTTAGAATTTCTTGAAGGAAAAGACTTGCCCGGACTGAATGTTTTAAAATAAATAACAGCTATGACCTTAGAAGAAATTGCAAAAAAAATGTGTGCCAAAGGTAAAGGTATTTTAGCTGCTGATGAGAGCACGGGTACAATAGCAAAAAGGTTTAAAAGTATAAATGTTGAAAATACTGAGAAAAATAGATTAGTTTTTAGACAAACTCTTTTTAGTTCTGAAGCTATGAAAAATTATATTGGTGGGGTTATTCTTTTTGATGAAACAATAAAGCAAAAATCTACGATAGGACCAACAATACCTGAGTTAATTTTAAAAAATAATGCAATACCAGGAATTAAAGTTGACAAGGGTGCTAAAACTCTTGCAGGATCATCCGATGAAACTGTAACTGAGGGATTAGATGGCTTAAGGGATAGATTAGAAGAGTACTATAAACTTGGTGCCAGATTTACAAAATGGAGAGCTGTTTATAAGATTGGAAGTAAATTTCCATCATCTCAATCGATAAAATCTAATGCGCACGCTTTAGCAAGGTATGCTGCTCTTGTTCAAGAAGCAAAAATGGTTCCAATTATAGAGCCTGAGGTATTAATGGATGGATCGCACGATATTGATAAATGCTATCAGGTGACGACCGATGTATTGAACGAATGTTATAATGAGCTTGCTATTCATAAAATAGATTTAAAAGGAACAGTTTTGAAACCAAATATGATTGTTCCAGGATCTGACTCAGCAAATAAATCAAGTGCCAAGGAAATTGCCATAAAAACATTAGATTGTCTTAAAAAAAATGTACCAAGTGAAGTAACTGGTATTGCTTTTTTATCAGGTGGACAATCAGAAATTGAAGCAAGCAAAAATCTTAATGAAATAAATAAAATTAATGATACAAATTTTTTAATTACCTTTTCATATGGAAGAGGTTTGCAGGCAAGTGCATTAAAAGAGTTTGGAAAAGATCAAAACAACAAAGCTAGCATCCAAAAAGCTTTTGATCATAGAGCAAAAATGAATGGGCTTTCCTCTAAAGGAGAGTGGTCTGAAAACTTAGAAAAAGAAATAGCAGCATAAGTAACTTGAAAAAGTTAGTATATTTAATTTCACCAAATAAAATCCATAATAATTTTTATGATGATTTACATAAAGTTTTATCAGCAAAAAATGTAAAGTTCTTTCAACTAAGGCTAAAAAAAGTAAAAAAAAAGAAAATTATTAGTATTGCATTAAGAATAAAAAAAATTACCAAAAAACATAGAGTAAAATTCATAATTAATGATGATCCAGCTGTTTCAAAGTTTGTAAATGCTGACGGTTGTCACTTAGGTCAAAATGATATGAAAATAATGAATGCAAAAAAATATTTGAAAAATAAGATTATAGGCATAACCTGCCACAATTCTAAATCATTAGCCAAAAGTGCAGTTAAATATAAAGTTAATTATTTAGCTTTTGGGTCTTTTGGTAAATCAAAGTTAAAACCTGAAGCTAAAAAAGCCAATCTAAGTATTTTAAAATGGGCAAAAAGAAATATTAAAAAACCTGTTGTTGCTATAGGAGGAATTAATAATTTAAATTATAAAAAATTCCTTGAATCTGGAGCAAAATATATTGCAATATCAAGTTATATTTGGGATAACCCAGACTTAAAACCAGAAGTGGCAATAAAAAAGTTTAAATGAAAATAACAGCGATAGAAATTAAACCTGGCATGATAATAGAACATAAGAATGATTTTTGGAATGTTCTAAAAACACAGCATGTGAAACCAGGAAAAGGTGGGGCTTTTAATCAGGTAGAATTAAAAAGTGTCATTAAAGGTACTAAGTTAAATGAGAGATTTAGATCTAATGAAACTGTAGAAAAAGCAGAGCTTAATGAAAAAAAGTTTAACTTTTTGTATTTAGATGGTGATAATTGTCATTTCATGGATAATGAAACATTTGAACAAGTAGAAATACCAAAATCAATTGCGGGTGAACAATACAAATTACTAAAAGAAAATCTTGAAGTAGTTATTGCTTTTATGGAAGAAAAACCCATATCGTTAAAACTTCCAAATAATATCGAGTGTATTGTTGAGAGTACAGATGTAGCAATAAAAAATCAAACGGCTTCATCTTCTTATAAACCTGCGATACTAGATTGCGGAATTAAAATAGATGTACCTCCTTTTGTTGAAAGTGGAGAAAAGATAGTAATTGATACCAGAACTTTAGAATATGTGAAAAGAGTTAATTGATGAGACTGAACTCTCCACAAATAAATATAATTAGTAAAGCTTGCATGAAAGCCTCAAGATCTCTTATTAGAGACTTTGGAGAAATTGAGAATTTGCAAGTTTCTTCAAAAGGCCCAGGTGATTTTGTTACTTCGGCTGACAAAAGGACAGAAAAAATTATTATTGATGAATTGCAAAAAGCTCATCCTGAATATGGAATAATTACTGAGGAGTCAGGATTAATAAATAAAGAAAATAAAAAGAATAGATGGGTGATAGACCCTATTGATGGTACTATGAATTTTATGAACGGTATACCCCAGTTTGCTATTTCAATTGGTTACGAGGAAAAAAATGAAATTATATGTGGAGTTATTTTTGATCCAATAAAAAATGAGATGTTCATTGCGGAGAAAGGAAACGGAGCATATTTAAATAACACAAGAATTAGAGTTTCAAACAAAAAAAAATTTAAAAGATGCACTGATAGTGACTGGAGGTCCTAGGCAAACGAGTAAATCTAGAGATAAAATTTTTAGTGAATTTATAAAGGTATCTAACAGTATTAACTCTCCAATAAGAAAATTTGGGAGTGCTGCGTTAGATATTGCTTACGTTGCTTGTGGTAGATTCGATGGTTACTGGCAAAGAGAATTGAATTATTGGGATGTTGCTGCAGGGATTATCATTTTAAAAGAGGCAGGAGGATTTATTGATTTTTTTGATAAAGATGAACCTATCACGCTGAAAAGGAACGTTTTAGCTTCAAATTCAAACATACATAAAGAATTTAGTGACTTAATTATTAAAAAAAATATTGAGTAAAAAGATCATTTAATATAATACTCGCTTCATGAAAAAGAAAATACATCCTGATTACCACAAAATTAAAGTTGTAATGACCGATGGTAGCGAATTTGAAACCAGATCAACCTGGGGTAAAGAGAATGATACTCTTAAACTAGATATCGACCCTAAATCTCATTTTGCTTGGACAGGAGGTGCTCAAAAGATTTTAGATAAAGGAAGAGTAAGTAAATATAATAAAAAATTTAGTAACCTTAGAACAAAAAAATAAAATATGCCTGAAGCTCCATTTATGCCAAAAGCTACTGCTGTTTGGCTTGTAGAAAACACCACACTTACATTCAAACAAATTGCTGAATTTTGTAACTTACATGAATTAGAAATAAAGGGTATTGCTGATGGAGATGTTGCAAAAGGTATAAAAGCTTATAATCCTATACTAGCAGGTCAGTTATCAAGAGAAGAAATAGAACTTTGTTCAAAAAATCCAGAGAAGAAACTAAAATTAATTAAAAAAATTGACGAAGTTGAAATCAAGGAGAGAAAAAAACCAAAATATACACCTTTATCAAAAAGACAAGATAGACCCGATGCAATATTATGGTTATGTAAAAATGCGTCAGAACTTACTGACGGGCAAATTTCAAAGTTAGTAGGAAGCACTAAAGGCACGGTTTCGTTAATTAGAAAAAGAAGCTATTGGAATTTTTCTAATCTTAAACCTAGAGATCCTGTAATCTTGGCCCTTTGTACTCAGGAAGCTTTTAAAAAAAGTCTAGATAAAGCAAAAAGAAGGGTTGAAAGAGAAAAAAAAGCTAAAATTAGAGAAGAAAAAAAAGCACAATTAGCTTCTGTGTAGACAATTAACCTATCAAATGATAACAAAACGTGAAATTAACAGGAGGTTTTTATTAAAATAGACGTTAAAGATAATAATGTTGAACAAGCAATAAGAGTTTTAAAAAGAAAACTTCAGAAAGAAGGTTTTTTTAAGGTTATGAAAATGAAGAGTACTTATGAAAAACCATCTGAAAGAAAAAAAAGAATACAGACAGAAAACATAAAACGAATAAAAAAGCTTCAAAAACTTAAAAATCGATACTAATTAAAATGAGAGGAACAGAAATGCCATCAGGTAAAGTTAAATGGTTTAATTCAAAAAAAGGTTATGGTTTTATTACCGACGATGAAACAAATAAAGATATTTTTTTACATGTTTCAGCTCTGGAAAGCTCAAAGTTAAGAGTTTTAAAAGAAGAGCAAAAAATTTCTTTTGATATAAAAGAAGAAAAAAATAAACTCCAAGCAATAAACATTAAAAAAAAATAGTTTAACGCGGGGTGGAGCAGTCTGGTAGCTCGTCAGGCTCATAACCTGAAGGTCGTAGGTTCAAATCCTACC
>MDSZ01170251.1_pt1 | contig 33420 bp, 32 predicted proteins | sample 811201 | NCBI WGS metagenome assembly MDSZ01 (sample SAMN05326647, study PRJNA326480) | marine metagenome | isolation source: seawater | place: Indian Ocean: North | collected 2010 | reverse complement strand
TGCTCCGCTCGCGCAGTTCGGCATCAACCGCCAGCCACAACATCACGCCTTCCGAATAATAGTCCCGCCTTCGCTGCCAGTCCCGCCACGGCACGGCTTGGCGAAGCATGAAGGATGGGTAATTCACATCGTCGGACAATGGTCTCCACGCCCGGCCTGGTCGCGCGGCAGCCTCGGCTGCGTCCATCGCCAGCCGATCGCGCAGCTCGGCCAAACTGAACTGGCCTGCGCGCGTGGCCAGCACACGTCCCCAAAACTCGGTCTGCCCTTCATACATCCATAGCAGACTTCCCGAGACGGGGACGTTGGGTGTCGGTGCCCAGAGATCGTCAGGTGTCCGAGCGAAGCCGTTCCAGGCATGGACGATTTCGTGCGCGATCAGATCGCGCGAGAGTAGCTGGCCCGTCAAGTCCCGAAACAGCGATGATGCCAATGCGTATTCACTGGACGCGCGATGCTCTGTTCCTCCTGATGAGCCATCATCGCCGAGCCGCGCGAGAATGTCGTAGCGCGCGAAGGGCGGCGACCCGAACACGGCGCGAATCTGCCCGATCAACCGTCGCAATTCGACCAGCCGTTCGTCGGGGATGTTGAGATCGCCGGGGCGGAGCGCGACCATGTCCAGCGACACTTCGCCAGAACCCGAAGCCGTAAGCGGCACCTGTGCCGCATAGCGCCCGGCAAGCACCGGTGCATCGAGAAGCGTTTCCAGCGTGGTGGCTGCAAACCGCATGACCGTCCCCTCTCTGCTCTCCAACTCCAGCGCGGTGAAGGGGCGCATATGCTCCGGCAAAGTCAGCGTTGCCGCGACGGGGAGGTTCCGGGCGTACCAGCCGGCGGGGTAGAGAATAAGGCGCTGCCACGGCACCGATACGATATCCGGCGTCAGCAGATCGCCGCCCGCCACCATTTGAAAGCGCACGTCGAGAACATGCGTGCCGGGTGGCACGTCCAGATGGAAGGCATGCGGTTCATAAGGGTCGCGCTGCCAGGGAATTCGCCGGCCCCCTGCTTCGATGAAGAGGCCCGCGAGATCGGTGACCGTAAGGCTCGGCCCGTGACTCGCGGGTTCCCATCTGGGATAAAGGAGGGTGATCGGGCCGCCCCGGACGACTGGAATTTGCTGTCGCACTGAGAAAATGCCGCGCCGGACATCGGTTGCATCGACGTGCAGCGCCACCGTACCCTCAAATGTTCTGTCAACGGGGTGGGGCACAGCGGGGGAAGGTTCGCTATAAACGGGGCCGCCAACAGATTGCGCTTCGGCGGAAGCGCCGGAAAGAGCCAACAACGCGACCGCGAAAATGGGGCTGAGCAGGCCGCTGCCTGACGCCGACATCATATGTCTTGTCCGCATTCTAAAAAACTCCCGCCAGGCCTTCTGGCCTCGCTTGACGGTGAAATGGCGTTGTTCGCCATCGTGACGTCATTGGTTTCCGTCCCATTGCTTCAGCTGATTGATAAACGCTCGTAGAGGCGACGGCACGTGCCGGCTACGCGGGAAGTAAAGCGCCAGACCCGGTATCAGCGGACACCAATCATCAAGAACTGTCACAAGCGCACCCGACTTCAGAAGCGGTTTGGCAAAGTGCTCGGGCACATAGGCGATGCCGCGACCGGTCGCTGCTGCCTGCACAAGAAGATCATTGTCGTCGAGCGTCAGGTTGCCAGGCACGTCAATCGCGATCTCGGCGTCGCGTTTGGCAAACTCCCAACGATAGCGCTTCCCGCTGGGAAGACGTTGACGGATACAGCGATGCGCATACAGATCGTGAGGTGTTTGGGGTGTCGGGCTGCCCTGAAGATACGAGGGAGCGACCACGGCGATAAAACGCACGTCGCCCCCGAACTTCACCGCAACCATATCTCGCGGCACGGTCTCCAGCAATCGCACGCCGGCGTCGAAACCCTGCTCCACAATATCGACGAGCCGCCCCTCTGATACCAGATCAAGCTCCACGTCGGGATAGAGATCGAGAAATCGGGGAACGATATCTTCAAGCAGGATTCTGGCACCGCTCTTGTTCGCATTGATTCGCAGCGTACCGCTGGGGGTACCGCGCTCCTCCGAAAGGGTGTCGAGTGCCTGATCGAGATCCTGCAGAACCGGCTGAAGACGTGCCAGCAGGTTTGCGCCGGCTTGGGTGAGCGACACGCTGCGTGTTGTCCGGTTGAACAGCCGGACGCCCAGCTTTCCCTCGAGACCGATGATCGCGTGGCTAAGCGCAGAGCGCGAGACACCCATTGCGTCGGCCGCCACGCGGAAACTGAGGTGGTTTGCCACCGCTGAGAAAGCAGCCAAATCGTTCAAGCTCGGACGCATCATTCGTGATTTATCTTCACCATGTTATCTCATTTTGGAGATCTTATATCACCAATATCTTCCTCTACATCCGAAAACGAACAGCTGGAGGATAAACATGCCAAAGACATGGCTCATCACCGGCGGCACCTCGGGACTCGGCCTTGAGATGGCGCAACAGTTGCTTGCCGAAGGTCATACGGTTGTCGCTACTGCGCGCCGACCCGAGGCGCTGGCGCAGCTCAAGCAGCATTACCCTGCCTGCCTGCATGTCATCGAACTCGATCTTATGGAACCAGACGCCATTTCCTCGGCAGTCAAAAGTGCTTTTGAGCGGCATCAGCGGATCGACGTGATCGTCAGCAATGCAGGCTACGGCCTGTTCGGGGCCGCAGAGGAGCTCACAAACACCCAAATTGATCGGCAGATCGCCACCAACCTTACCGGTTCAATCCATCTGATCCGTAATGCGCTGCCCTATTTGCGAAACCAAGGTGGCGGAAGGATCGTCCAGGTCTCCTCCGAAGGTGGGCAGATCGCCTATCCAGGCTTCAGCCTTTATCACGCGACCAAATGGGGCATTGAGGGCTTCGTGGAATCCGTCGCCCAGGAAGTCGCCCCTTTCGGCATCGACTTTATCATCGCCGAACCGGGGCCGACGGGTACGAATTTCGGAAACAATCTCGACCTGGCAGAAGCCTCGGTCGCTTACGAGGACACCCCAGCCGGAGCCGTTCGCAGCGCGATCTGCGACGGAAGTTTCGAGATCAAGGGTGACGCTGCGCGGACCGTCGGCGCGATAATCGCGGCCGCCCAGAGCGACACGCCGCCCCCACGGCTAGCGCTTGGTAGCACGGCTTATTCCTCTATTTCACAGGCGCTTTCGGCACGCCTGGCCGACCTTGAGGCGCAGAAGGAAATCGCGGAGTTCGCGGATCGGCAGGATATGTGATCCGCATCAGCCACATGACCATGAACCCCATCAACAGGAAAGGACACAGCATGTCCATTCGATCAGTTATGTTGGCTCTTGCCTTCGCGATCCCGTCTCACGCCTTCGCTCAGACCTCCGCAGTAAACCAGGTCGTAGGCACATGGCGGATGATATCGGCGACGATTGACCCCGGCGGCGAGAACACCCCCGCATACGGTGACGAACCCAACGGGCTTCTCGTCTTCACTCCCGACATGCACTTCGTGGAAGTTCTCACTGACGCAAACGTCCCCCGGTTTGCGTCCGATGCGCGCGGTGAGGGGACGGACGCCGAAAATCGGAAGGCCATGTCACGCAGCATCGGGTTCTTCGGCACCTACAGCGTCAACGAAAAAGGAGAATTCAGCGGTAACCGCGTCGAGGGAGCGACATTCCCAAATTGGGTGGGCAGCGTGCGGACCCGTGACGATCTGACGCTAACCGTCGATGGCGACCGCATGTCCGAGAGGTTCCGGCGGCCCGAGGGCACCGAGATCCGGATCGAATGGCGACGCGTCAAATAAGGCGAGAGACCGCGCGACCGCGGACGGCACGCATCCTATTCTTCAACGAGTTAAACAACATGCAGAACATCCAGAAACCTTCGGCAAAGGTCATCGTGATCACGGGCGCTGGACGCGGCATCGGCGCTGCGCTCGCCGTCGCGGCCGCGTCCAAGGGGCACTATGTCGCTGTGAATTATCGCTCGCAGAGCGCCGAAGCCGATCAGTTGGTGTCTCGCTTGAACGGCGGCATCGGTATTCGGGCGGATGTCAGCCTCGCCGAGGATGCTCAGCGACTTATCAACGAAACGCTCGCGCACTTCGGCCGTATCGACTGCGTGATCAACAACGCGGGCATTGGCGAAGTTTGCCCAATCGACCGGCTCGATCTCGCGCATTTCCAAAAGACGCTTCGTGCAAATTTGACGAGCGCGTTTCTTGTCTCGCAAGCGGCATGGCCTCACATGAAGCGGGACGGTGGCCGGCTTATATTCATGTCCTCGGCAGCCGCCCGCACTGGCGGGGGACTTTCAGCCGCCTATGCCGCTTCGAAAGGCGGTGTTGAGAGCCTGATGCATGCCTATGCCACTGCACTCCGCCCGCACCGGATCACCGCGAACGCCATAGCTCCCGCGTTGATCGAAAGCAGAATGGCCAACGCGATTGATTCAGGCCCCACTGAAAACCTTCCCTTGGGGCGTATGGGCCGCCCCGAAGAACTTTGGCCGGCGACACGGATGATCATCGAGACCGAATATCTGACGGGGCAAACAATTCATGTCGATGCCGGCAGATACATGACCTGAGTGCGTGGCCGACGGCCGGATAGCGGTCCAAGGAAGATCGATCACATCCATTCCGGGAAGAACTGTTATGCGTGCGCGTCACTTCTATGAGCCAAGCAAGGGGCATGGGCTTAAACATGATACCCTGAATTCGATCGTCGTTCCCCGCCCGATAGGCTGGATCAGCACCCTTAGCGAGGAGGGGAAAGCGAACCTGGGTCCGTACAGCTTCTTCAATCTGTTCAACTATGATCCGCCGATCATAGCATTCAACTCGCAAGGCCTCAAAGATAGCTTGGCCAACGCCCGATCAACCCGCGAATTTGTCTGGAATCTTGCCACCCGCGAGCTCGCCGAAGCGATGAACGCCAGTTCCGCTAATGTGGCTGCCGAGATCGATGAGTTCGTGCTGGCCGGCCTCGAGAAGGCGCCTTCGAACATGGTTGCGCCTCCCCGCGTAGCCGCCAGCCCCGTTCAATTGGAATGCTTGGTCACGCAAATCATCCGGCTCAAAGGCAAAGCCGACGAAGCGCTCGAACAAGGGCTTGTGTTGGGGGAAGCCGTGGGCATTCACATTGACCAAGGATTGATCGAAGGCGGGATTTACAGGACCAGCAGCGCGCGACCGATCATGCGGGGCGGCGGCCTCGCAGACTATTCTGAGGTCACCGAGGAGCAACTCTTCCATATGTTCCGGCCCGCCTGAGCATACTGGTTTGCCGCTGCTAATGGCTCGGACACCCTATCTTTCGTGGTACCGCTGGCCAGCAGACTTGTAGAGCTGCCGCGCCATGAAGGTTTGGGGGAGAATGCGTCCCAGCAAGGCCGCGACCTTGTTCGCATTGCCCGCCACGACCGAGGCTTTGCCGGCGAACAGGGCATCCAGTCCGATCCGCGCGACGGTCGATGGGGAAGCGCCGTACTTTTGGTTGCCGCATTTGGCTGGAACCCTGAAGCGTCATCGAAGCCGGTTTCCATGTAACCGGGCGACAGAACCGTCACCCCAACCTCTGGGGCAAGTTCGACATGTAGCGCCTCGCCTAGCGACAGGACATAGGCTTTTGAAGCGCCATACGCCGCCATCAATGGCGCAGGCATATATGCAGCGAGGCTCGCGACAAGCAGGATGTGCCCGCCCTCGTGCGACTTCATCCGTTGCGCGTAGGCATGGGTAAGTCCGGTCAGGGCAAGAACGTTCAGATGCAGCATAGCTTCAAGCCGTTCCGAACTGTGCTCTTGGAAACGTTCGTTAAGGCCGAAGCCAGCATTATTGACGAGAATCGATGGCCGAACCTCTTGGGCGTCCAACGCGGCAATCAGTTCTGTTGCGCCCTCCGGTCGGGAAAGGTCAGCAGGTTGGACGATGATGGCGACGCCATGTGTGTCGCGGATACGGCAGGCGACGTCTTTCAGCGCAGGACGACTTCGAGCCGTGAGGACGAGTGGATAGCCTCGTCGCGCCAGGTTGTTCGCCAAAGCCACGCCCAGCCCCCCGGACGCTCCAGTCACGAGTGCGCTACCTGATTGCATGGACTCTTCCCGATTCATCACACCGAATGCCTCGCACACGCACGATGCGGTACACCGAGGCCGGAGGGAGGTTAAGCAGCGCGGTGCCGAGTCTCTCGGCGACGAGGCCGAGCCTCTCCAACACCTCCATCGGCACCGAGCACCGACGGCCATATGTAAAGAGGTAAAGCGCCGCGCCCGGTAACATTAGCGAAAATGCCGAGCGCATGATCGCCTCGATCTGACGGACCGGCATATTCCGCAGGCCGAGTCCACAGACGGCAGCACCGAAAAGGTCGTCCTCTGGCGGTCGGACAAGCCCGAGCGCAGCCGCGTCAATTTCCAGGACGGAGGCACGGGGAAAACGCTGCTTCAACAAGTGCACGAAACCGGGATTTTGCTCGACAAGGGTCAAATCGCTTTGGTCTACGCCCCGGGTTATGAGGCGATCAGTGAAGATCCCTGTGCCAGGTCCGAGTTCCAGAACTTTTCCGCTTCCCTCATCGATCTCACGCGTAATCAACAAGGCAAGCGCTCTGCCGGAGGGCGCTATTGCGGCCGTACCCGCTGGATCTTTGAGCCATTCCAGCACGAAGCGAAGGTTGTCCTGCCATCCTCCGGCCACGGACGCCGCTGCGTCGCGGTTCCATCCTGCAGAAGCCCCGCTCGAAATCGCAAGCCCGCCGCCAGCATGCCTGAAGCGGGCGTCATCCTTCGGATGCGGGCAAAGGCGCGTTCGCCAAGACGTTGTGCCGAGTTCGCAAGAGCACATCATCTGGTCCTTTTCTGAGACAAAGGTCGGGTGCAAGCGGCGTGGGCGGAGCCGACGACGTGCGCGCTAAAGCGGAATGGAGTCCTGCTCGATCATAGCCCCGGGGAAGGAGATGCCGGTTAGGGTCTCTGCACGCTGCCAAAGATGCGCCGCCGCAGCGCCATCCAGCGCAGCTGCTGGAATTTTAGCCTCTGCGGGATGACCGCGGGTCTCACTCATTTTGTCCGGACCATAATAGGCGCCGGGTTTCGCGTCGGGTGCGGTCGCCGCGTAGAGCGTGGGAAGCGCGCCTTGCGCTGCCGGTTGGAACATGAACGGCAGGAGTGTGCGCACGATCCGCTGCAGGCTGAACTTGCCGGACGCATTCAACAGCAAATCGGTGCGCGATACCCCCGGGTGCACAGCGATGCTGCTCACCCCCCAGCCGTTTCTCTCGCTGCGCCGCGCAAGCTCGATGGCAAATATGAGGCACGCAAGCTTCGACTGGCTGTAGACCGGCATCGGCTTGTAATCCCGTTCTGCATTCAGATCGTCAAAATTGATCGAACCACCGCGCGCGGCGATGCTCGATACCGTTACGATCCGCGGCTGGCGCCCGTTGCGCAGGAGCGGCAGCAGATGTGCCGTCAGCGCAAAGTGCCCAAGGAAGTTGGTGCCGAACTGCAATTCGAAACCGTCTTCGGTTTCTTCTCGTCGAGGAGGCACCATTACGCCCGCATTGTTGACGAGGATGTCGATGCTCCGTCGCTTGCTGCTGAGGCGGTCGGCGAACTTCGCGATCGAGGCCAGGCTGGCGAGGTCCAGTCGCTCGAAGCTGATTGTGACCTGCGGCGCTAAATCGCGAATCTTCGCCGCCGCGTCGGCACCCTTTCGTGGATTGCGTCCCGCGACGATTACGTCTCCGCCAGCGCGTGCAAGTTCCAACGCGCCTTCGAAACCCAGGCCACCGGTTCCTGTGACAACAGCAGTTCGGCCACGCTGCGATGGAATGTCGGATGCGGTCCAGCGGGTCATTTAGAGAGCCTTTCAGATATCGTATCGATGCGGACGATAGCTAATCATCGCCGCCACGAAGCCCATGCCGAATTCCTCAATAGACATGCCTATTCCTCCAGCAGACTTTAGCCGCCCAGTGTTTCGGTCAGCGCCTCGGCAAAGGTGCATTCGCGCGCTGCCTCGCGACCTGCGCAGCGGCGAGCCTCAGTTCCGTGAGAGCGGTGGCGGGAACGAGGCGAGGAAACTTTGCTCGACTAAGCTCCGCATAGGCCCGGCGCGGATTGGCGAGCGGAATCGGTTTGGGCGTGTCGATGGGTGCCCTTGTCCTCCATGCCTGAAGCATCGGAAAACTTGCCCGGACTTCCGGGAATGGCTCCAGCGTTCGGCTCCCCGGCGTACCCAGCCGTCGCTGCGAACGCTGGCTACCGGCTGGAACGCCTTCCGGTGGCCGGATGCTAGACCAGCGCCGCTTTCAGATTCATGGCGTCGCGCTTGGGCGCGATCCCGAAGGTGCGCGAATACTCCCGGCTGAACTGGGAGGCGCTCTCGTAACCGACCTGATATGCGACCTCGGCGACATTTAGCGCTTCGGTTGTCAGAAGCCTGCGCGCTTCAAGCAGTCGCAGCTGCTTCTGGAACTGAAGCGGCGACATCGCGGTCAACGCCTTGAAATGCTGGTGAAAGGAAGACTGACTCATGTTAGCCGCTTCGGCGAGCCGTTCGACCCGCAGCGTCTTGGTAAAGTTCTCACGAAGCAGGTGAATCGCCCGGCCGATCCGGTCGAGATGGGGGTCGGGAGCGGCCGACCGCCACAGATCCGAGGCATTCGGCCCGCTCAACAGCCAATAGTAAAACTCGCGCATCAACGCGGGATACAGAATCGAAATGGCCTGCGGCGTCTCGGTCAATTTCACCATGCGCAGAACACAATCCGCCAATGCACCATCGACGTCGGCGACGAACATGCTGCGGACAGGGTTCGTCCGCGCACCGCCGGGCGTGTCGAGCTTTTCCAGAACTTCCCGCATGATGGCAATGTCGAGTTCCACGGTAATCCCGACGAACGGTGCGTCGGGACTTGCGCTTACGATCCGGCCACAGGCGGGGAGGTCCAATCCGACCATCAGACATTGCATCGGGCCGTAGCTGAGGGTCTCCTCACCGATCAGGATTTCCTTGCCTCCTTGGAGCGTGATGCAGAGGGACGGTTGATAGACATAATGATTGTCCATCTCGTGGAACGCGCGGATGACATGCAGCCCGGCATTCGGGACCGGGAAATACCCCTCGCCGCCGCCGTTCGCATCGGCATAGGCGTTGACCGCCGCCAATAAGGTTGGCGTCATGCCGATCCTTTCCGCGCGACCATCCGGCAGTCCAGGCTGTGTAACACCGCGCGTCGGATCGCGTGTAGGAAAAGGCAAAATTTTTCCAAATTCCGGCATTTCGACCACTGGTCATTCCTTCTAGCTTTCTGGCGTCAACCAAAGCTAGGAATACCCATAATGTCACAATACATCTGCTCGTCAAGTACCGCTCTTTATAGTATATTTCCGTAGATATTATAATTGTTAGCGTAATTTGATCATTAGTCGTAATTTGCCCGCGTAATTTATTGCGTATCGGATTTATTTTTCCGTAGAATGCGTTTTACGTGCAGGCTTTTTGCTAATCTGCCATTCTCGCTCGAATGCAGCACTGAGCGGCGCCGACCCGACCGCCGCACATCGGCGATTCACGGCAACATAGTTTCGGAAGTTGCGGCCCGCCCCCGGCTCGCGATTCCGGCGTGAGGTCGCCCGCCCCCCGGCGGCCTCTAGGGTCACCGAAGCCCCCGATCGGGCGCTTTCGGTGACCCTTTGTCCCTCAAACGAAAAGGTGTTTAGATGAAGAAGCTCGTTCCGGTCCTCCTCGCCTGTGGTCTTACCCCGATCTCTGTCGGTGAAGCTCAGGCCCAGTCCGCTCCCTCCAGCGACGGCCCGCACGGTGTAGTCGCTATTGGCCCTGGCGTCGTTCCCGAATTCGACGGCTCACGCGATATGCGCGTCCTACCCTCCGTCATGGCTGACGTTCGGTGGGGCGGCGTCAATGTTCAGGTTCGCGGCCCCGGCCTGCGGGTCGACGTTGTTTCAGACCCGAGACTTTCATTCGGGCCGGTTATCGGGGCCCGGCTGCCTCGTGACGATGCCGACGGGCGCCTCGGACTGCTGCCCGAGATCGACACCGCAATCGAGGCAGGTGCGTTCATCGGCTATCGATTTGGCGGAGATCGGTATGGACAGGGCGCACTTCAGATGGAGCTTTCGGTCCTCCACGACGTCTCGGACACACACAATGGATTGCTCGCCACTGCGAGCGCCAGCTATACCGCCGTCAGCAACCAAGACTTCTTCTTCTCGATCGACGTGCAGACTACAGTTGCCGACAGCGATTATACCCGGACCTATTTTGGGATCGATCAGGCTGCAGCCGCCGCGAGCGGCATTGCAGCGTACCGCCCGGACGGGGGCGTCAGGGATATCGGGGCCGGCGTGACCGCCGGATACTGGTTCTCCCCCAAATTCGGGATCACTGCGAGAGCAGGCGCTACCTATCTTGTCGGCGATATCGCGGACAGCCCGATCACGGAAGAGGGGCGCCGCTGGCAGCCGGCGGGCGGCGTCATGCTCTCGTACCGGTTCTGAGCCGCTCATGACCGACGGTCCGCCCGTTGATATTTCTCCGTTCGCAGCGCCAGCCGGCGTTGAGAGCGATCCCGCCGCAGCCGCCATCGGACGAGGCGGCGGTCTCCGGCGACAGCGACGAAGTAGACATCGCCCAAGGCGCAGTCGACCAGGCGCGCCAGTTCCACGTGGACATCCCGAACCTGCATTTCATCTAGGGCGACCTGTGACGAATGCCTGACGTATTGGACGGAGCATCGATCTCGTGAGCCTGGCGGACACGATCCATTCTCTCCTGCCGGTTCTAGGAAACTTCGGCGCCTTCAAAACGCAAGACGAGCTATTGTGTCAGCTAGAATAGCGCCAATCTCCTGCGGCATCTCGCAGTGTATCGAGCAGTGATCGGACGCGCGAGGGCGTATGACGCCGTTCGAGGCGCACGGCATGAATGGGCGTTTCGGCGACGCGCCACTCGCGCAGAACTTCGACCACCAGCCCCTCGCGCAGCGGAAGCAGTCCCACCCAGGCCGGAACCCAGGCGAGCCCGAGACCAAGGCGCATCATCGACCAGATTGCGCTCACGTCCTCCACCACGATCCGCGGACGCGGCATGATGCGGACCAACCTGCCGTCGATGGGGTCCGCGAATTGCCACGCCATCAGGCGACCGGAGCCGGGATCGCGAAAGCCGATCTGGTGATGCGCGTCGAGGTCGGCCGGCGAGTTCGGCGCACCCACCACCTCGACATACTTAGGCGTCGCGCAGAGCACCCATGGGAAGCTGCCCAGCGGGGTCGAGACGAGGTTCGGCTGCCCATTGAGCTCTCCAATGCGGATTGCAACGTCGATGCCCTCTGCCGCCAGGTCGAGCGTGCCATCGTCGATCTTCAGTTCCAATTCGATATCGGGGTTGGCCCGCAAGATAGCGGGGATTTGCCGTGCCAGTCTGGCCCGAATCAGCGGCGCTGGCGCACTGAGCCTGACGCGCCCGCCGGCACCGCTCGCTGAAGCGTGGTCCAGCGTCGCCTCCAGCCGTTCCGCTTCGCGCAACAGGTCCCTCGTCCCCTCGAGCAGCCGCTCGCCCTCAGGGGTCAGCGAGATCGCGTGCGTGGTGCGGTGAAGCAGGCGCACCCCATGTGCCTGCTCAAAGCGCGACACGGCCTTGGAGAGCGCCGAGGTCGTCGTTCCGGCTCGCCGCGCCGCCTCGGCAAAGGACCCGGCATCCACCACACGGGCGAAATGCAGCAGGTTCAATAGGCGCTGAAAGGTGGGCGGTGTGGACACGGTGGCAACTCAATCCTGTTTTCGGCGCCTCTACAAGGGCGTTGTTGCCATCACGATAATGATCCGGGTGAACAAGGAGAAGCAACATCATGCAAACACTGGAACTCGACGAAACCGCACTGGATGCGGCGGAGCAGGCGATCGGCGACGGGCCGGTGGTGATGGTCAATCTTCTCCGGTTCCGCGCTACGCCCGATTACGCCGCCGACTTTGAAGACGCGAAGCCGGACTCGCTGAGCGGCTATTATGAGGGGTATGTCGGCGGCTTCAGGGAGACCTGCGAGGCGGTCGGGGTGGTGCCGCAGCTGCTTCACGCGGGCCCGCGCGTGCACAGTCTTCTCGCCGGTCCCGACGACAGTTGGGACGAGATCGCTGTGGTGCGCTACGACAGCTTCGCCGATCTCAGGAAAATCCTGGAGAGCGAAACCTACGCGCAGCGTGCCAAGCCCCACCGCTTCGCCGTGGTAGCCGACTGGCGATTCATCGCCACGAAGGGCCGCTGATATGGTGTCGGCCCCGTTCCGCGCCGGCGGTTGTGAGACGCCGCGTCACCGCACCGCCTGGATCGAAGCGGGGCCGCTCGACGGTCCGCTGATGATCTTCGTCCATGGCTGGCCCGAACTCGGCATTATCTGGGAGCACCAGCTCCGCCATTTTGCCGCGGCGGGCTGGCGCTGTATCGCCCCGGACATGCGCGGCTATGGCGGCTCTTCCGTGCCAACGCGAATCGGCGATTATTCGATTCGGGAGATCACCGCCGATCTCATCGCACTGCACGACAGCCTCGGAGGGGCTCCGGCTTTGTGGGTGGCGCATGATTGGGGGTGCGCGCCGGTCTGGTCGATCGCGGCGCATCATCCCGATCGCTGTCGCCGCCTCGTCACCATCAGCGTTCCATATTTCGCGCGCGGCAACACCTTGGACAACGTTGCCGCGACGGTGAACCGCGCTTTGTACCCAGCCGAGCGCTACCCGGTCGGGCAATGGGATTATTGGCTCTACCATCGTGAGCATGCTGGCGCCGCGGCCGCATCGCTGGAGGCGGATGTACGCGCGACAATCGCCGCGCTGTACCGGCGAACGTCTCCCGACGTAGTCGGCAAACCGTCCAAGTTCTCGGATCTGCGCGCGCGCGGCGGCTTTTTCGGCGCTGATCGACGTGCCCCAACCATGCCACGGGACGAGACGATGCTGAGCGAAGATACGTTCGAGGCGTTCGTCGCCGCGTTCGAGCGTTCCGGCTTCCATGGAGCCAATGCGTGGTACCTGAACGATGCCGACAACCTGGCGTTCGCCGCCGAGGCGCCGAATTTCGGGCGGATCGACGTAGCTTCACTTTTCATCCACGCACGATGGGACACAGTTTGTGACACCATTCACAGCGCGCTTGCGGATCCGATGCGAGAGGACTGCACCAGCTTGACCGAGGTGACGATCGATGCAGGACACATGGTCATGCTGGAACAGCCGGCTGCCCTGAATGGCGCGATCGATTTTTGGCTTAACGCAAATTGATCTTCTGGACCTTTGTGAAATTAGCGCGCTTGCCAAACTAAGATCGTGCTGAGTTCTCCGCAAATCACCTCACCGAATCTCACGGCCAAGCGCGACACCTATAGGTTTAGCGCGCAACGCAGCGTCCGGACATCCCCAAGGAAGACTACCCATGGTGGCATGGGTCGTGCGGTACGCCGTCTATTTTGGCGGCTAGGCAAAGATGGGCCGGCGTCATGTCACTGTTGCCATGAGGGTAGGAGCGCGGGCGTCGGTCTGCGTATGGGCATCGCCGTGCGTGACGCCGAGGTCCTCATAAATTGACAAAACGCTAGCTAGCTAGCATATTAGCTAGATGGCTAGCAAATTGATCGAGGATCGACACGGTGCTGTCGGAGCATGGGCGAAACGCTGCTACTTGGCCGGACGCGCTGCGATGGAGGCCATGCTGCGACCCTTCGATTTGGGCCCAACGCAGTGGTACATCCTCCACCAACTGATCCATCATGGCCCCACAGCGCAGCGTGACCTCGGGCAGCTACTACAGGTCGAGCGCTCCACGCTGACGGTCATCGTCGGGGCCCTTGTTCGCAAGGGCTGGGTCGAGCAGGCGGTGGACGCAGCGGACCAGCGCCGCAAGCTGCTGCGGATCACGCCCGCTGGCACCGAACTCTGGGCGAAGCTGCCGGACCTCTCTGCCATCATCAATGACGCGGCCTTCGCCGGCATCGACCAGGCCGACATGGACGCTGCGGTTCGCGTCCTGCGCCTCGCTACCGAGCGACTGGATGCCTTCATCGAGAAAGGACACGAAACATGACCATCCTTCTGACCGGGGCCACGGGCCTCGTCGGCTCGCGCTTGCTCCCCCGCTTGCTGGCGGCGGGCCATTCTTGCCGGGTCCTGGTGCGCGACGGCAAAGCCGCACCAGACGGCGCCGAAGCCGTATCCGGCGATCTGTTCGATCCCGCTTCGCTGGCGTCCGCTGTGGAAGGCGTGTCAGCAATTATCCACCTCGCGGCGGTGTTCCGCACTCAGGATGAAGCGCTGATCTGGAAGAGCAATCTCGACGGGACACGCAACCTCCTTGCAGCGGCGGAGACCCACGCTCCGCAGTCTCGCTTCATTCTGCCCAGCACGAGCAACGTCTATGACAAAGATCAGGCGCGTCCGGGCCGGGAGGACGACCCCGTCGATCCTAGCCAAGCATATCCGGCCAGCAAGGTGGCGGCGGAGCAGGCGCTGCGCAACAGCGATTTGGCCTGGGCGGTGGTGCGCTTCCCGTTCGTATACGGTGACGGTGACGGGCATCTCGCCGCGCTCCCCGGCCATGCCGCATCGGCAAACTGGCATCCGGCGATGCGGATGAGCACGATCCATCACCGTGATATTGCCACCGCCATGGCGCTCGCGCTTGAAGGCCGTTTCGACGGTCGCGTGGTCAACATCGCGGACGATCTGCCGGCATCCATGCTCGATCTGATCGCGCTTGGCGGTGGCGACATCGCGGCGGCTGCCGAGCCGCTGACGTCGCCCTGGGCGATGCAACTCGACGCTGCGCTGGCGCGCAGCCTTGGCTTTCATCCGACCGTCCACACAGTCTTCCATGCCGCCCAGGAGCAGATCCTCTGAAGGAGCTTTAGGCAAGTTATTCGAAGGATCGGGCGTTCGCAGTCGAGCGTGCGCGCTCTATCCCGAAACGATGTTCACTTCGGGATAGAGCCTGTCGCATGCCGTACCAACTAGCGGTCAACGGCCGCACACATCGGATCGACGAGGACGGTCAAACGCCGCTCCTGTGGGTGTTGCGCGATACGCTGCACCTCATCGGTACGAAGTACGGCTGCGGCATCGCGCAGTGCGGCGCGTGTACCGTCCATGTCGATGGCCAGCCCATGCGCTCCTGCTCGCTGCCTCTCGAGGTGGCCGCGGGATCGCAGATCGTCACGATCGAAGCGGTCGCAGGACCTGAAGCGGACGCAGTGCGCGCCGCCTGGGTGGCGCGTGACGTGCCGCAATGCGGATTTTGCCAGTCGGGCCAGATCATGAGCGCCGTGGCGCTTCTGCGCGTCAAGCGCGATCCCAGCGACGACGACATCGATCTTGCGATGAGCGGCAACATCTGCCGCTGCGCCACGTACAACCGCATTCGCGCCGCGATCCACGACGCGGCCCGGGCACCTTCCTCCGGGACGGCACCCGCATGAACCGACAGCGCGACTCCGGATCGACGACGCCCCGAAGGCGTCGGTTTCGGATCGGCTGCCTGCCGCTTCTGGGCGTCATCGTTGCCGCGGTTGTACTGATTGCGGCGATCGCCTTGCGCCCCCAGCCCTTGCCCCAGCCCGAGCGCATCGCCGCCGCGCCACCGAGGAACGAAGTGGCGTACCTGCGACCGGCAGCGTCCTTTGCGTCGATCGGTGATCCCGACGCGCGCTCGCTCGCGCTGTTCGCCGAAGCCGGACGCGTGATCACGCACCCGCGCTGCATGAACTGCCACCCCCGCACCGATCGCCCCACCCAGACGGACGCGATGCGGCCGCATATTCCCCTGGTATTGCGCGGCCCGGACGGCGGCGGTGAGCCGACGCTGCGCTGTTCGACCTGCCACCACGCCGCGAATTTCGAGGCGTCCGGCGTTCCGGGCAATCCCAAGTGGAAGCTCGCGCCGATCGAAATGGCCTGGCAGGGCAAGTCGCTGGGTGACATTTGCCGCCAGATGCTCGATCCGGCCCGCTCTCACATGGACCGCGCCGCGCTGTTCCACCACATGGCCGAAGACGAACTGGTGGGCTGGGCATGGCATCCCGGCGGTAGCCGCACGCCCGTGCCCGGCACTCAGGCTGAGTTCGGCGCGCTCATCAAGGCATGGCTCGATTCTGGTGCAAGGTGCCCCGCATGAACATTCCGCCCGAACACATCGATTCCCCTGAGGCGGACGGGAAGCGCGGCTTCCGCATGACTCGCCGCCGGATGATCCTGGGCGGGTCGCTGATCGGCGGCGCGCTGGTGGTCGGCTATACCGCGACTCATCCGATGGAGGTGGGCGGCGCCATATTGAGCGGCGGCGGCACCGATCCGGAGCTAAGCGCGTTCGGTTCGTACATCCGCATCGCCCCGGATGGGGCCGTCACCGTCGTCAACCGCCAGCAGGAACTGGGTCAGGGCATCCATGCGGGTCTGGCCGCGATCATTGCCGAGGAACTCGACGCCGACTGGGACCGGGTCACGGTCATCGATTCCCGCAGCAATTTCCGCGCCTATGGGCCGCAGGGCTCGGTCGGGTCGCGCTCGATTTCGTCCAACTGGGATCTGATGCGCAATGCCGGGGCGGCTGCGCGCGCGATGTTCGTCGACGCGGCGGCGCTGCGCTGGAGCGTCCCGCGGCGACTGATCGACGTTCGCGACGGGGTCGTCTCGCATCCCGGCTCGAACCGCTCCGCCACTTTCGCGGCGCTGCTCGCCGACGCAGCCCGGCAGACCCCGCCGCAGCAACCCGCGCTCAAACAGGCGAAGGACTATCGGCTGATCGGCACGGATCGGGTGCGGCGCAAGGACAGCGTGCCGAAGAGCACCGGCGCGCAGGTCTATACCCAGGACATTCAGCGCCCCGATCTGCTGGTCGCAATGGTCGCGCACAGCCCGCGCTTCGGCGGCAGGCTCGCCCGCTTCGATCCCGCCGACGCCCGCAAGGTGAACGGCGTGGTCGATGTCTTCGCGATCGAGACGGGCGTGGCGGTGGTTGCGCAAACCAGCTTCGCGGCGCGCAAAGGCCGTGACGCGCTGCGCGTCGAGTGGGACGACAGCGAGGCGGAGACGCGCTCGACCCCCGATCTGATCCGCTATTATCACGAACTGGCCGAGGGACGCGGCGACCTGAGCCCCAGCGACTTCGCGATGCAGGGCGAGCAGCCGAAAACCCCCTTCAGCGGCGACGTCGTCGAGTTCGCCTTCGACTTCCCCTATCTGGCGCATGCGCCGATGGAGACGCTCGACTGCGTGGTGGCGGTGAACGGCTGGGATGTGGCGATCACCTCCGGCTCGCATATTCCCATTATCGATCAGGTACAGGCGGCGCTGACTGCCCGAACGATCCCGGGCCGCGTCGATCTGGAGGTCATCCCCGCAGGCGGTTCGTTCGGCCGACGCGGCGTGATGAGCGCGGACTATGTCGTTGAATGCGTGCGGATCGCCAAGCGGACGAACGGGCGGCCGGTCAAGATGATCTGGACGCGCGAGGACGAGATGATGGCCGGCTACTTCCGGCCGATGTCGCATCACCGCCTCTCGGTCCAGATGGGACCCGATGGTTTCCCGCAGCGCTGGCGCATCCGCAGTGTCTGCCAGCCGCTGGTGCCCGTAGGCCCGAACAGTCAGGCGGTCGAAGGCATTGAGGGTTCGCCCTATTTCTCGACGGCATCGACCGTGGATGGAAAGGTCTTCAGCCCCTCCTTTGCGGTGCCGCCGTCTTTCTGGCGATCGGTCGGCCATTCGCACACCGCGTTCGTGATGGAGCATGTCATCGACCAGCTCGCGCGACGTGCCGGTCGCGATCCCGCAGTCTATCGTCGGACGTTTTATGAAAAAGGAGGCGACACGCGGCGTTTGACCATGCTCGACGAGCTTTGCCTTCGCTCGGGCTGGGGTGAACCGATCGAAGCTGGGTGGGCGCGCGGCCTAGCAATCCACGAGACGTACGGGACTCTGGTGGGACAGGTCGCGGAGGTCCGACTGGACCAGGGCAGGCCCGTCGTTCGTCGCGTCGTCGCCGTTGCCGACTGCGGCATCGCGATTTCCCCGGACCAGATTGCAGCGCAGATGGAAGGCGGCATCGGTTTCGGCCTGTCGGCCGCGTTGTACGGCGCAATGACGCTCAAGGACGGCGTGGTGCAGGAGACGAACTTCGACACGTATCCTGTGCTGCGCATGAACGAGATGCCCGCGGTCGAAACGCACATCATTGCGTCCACGAACCGGCCCACCGGCATGGGCGAGCCGGGCGTTCCTCCGATCGCCCCAGCTGTCGCGAACGCTCTTCTGGCGCTGACCGGCGCTCCGAGCCGGGGCCTGCCGCTGGTGCAGGGAACCCCGACCAGCACTACGATGGGTGATTCTGTCTGATTATTCTGCGCCCACGACCCGTCGGAGTCGTCAGCGCATCAATGAGCCGCTGCGCTTCCGAACGCCCCCCAACCAAGGGGCCCGCCACCAGGAGCCTGTAGCGAGTCTCATCCAGTCTGTACCATGCGGCCAACATATTCGCTGTAGAGGCGCTGTTGCCCCATGGCGTCACGCTTGGGAGCAATGCCAAACAGCCGGGAATATTCGCGGCTGAACTGCGACGCGCTTTCGTAGCCGACTTGATAAGCTGCATCAGCGACATTTGCGTCTTCCATCACCATAAGTCGCCGTGCCTCGAGGAGGCGCAACTGCTTTTGGAATTGCAGCGGCGTCATCGAAGTCATGGCCTTAAAATGCTGATGAAAGGACGATTGGCTCATGCGCGCCGCTTCCGCCAATTCCTCCATACGCAAGGTGCGTGCGATGTTCTCGTGCATGAGGTGAAGGGCACGTGCCACCCGGGCCGCGTTTGACTCGGGTTCTGCGAGCTTGCACAATTCGCCGCCGTTGGGACCGGTCAGAAGCCAGTAGCAGATCTCCCGCATGACGGACGGGAACAGGATCGGGACCGCTTTTGGAGTCTCACACATACGCAGGAGACGAAAGATGCACTCTGCCAGAGGCTCGTCGACCTGCCGCACGAACAGGCACGGTCCCGATTGCGGAGGGCGGGGCGGCGGGGCTTCGAGCTGTTCCAGCACGTCGCGTATCATCGCCACGTCCAGTTCAAGCGTCAGTCCGGTATAGGGCGCATCGGGGCCCGCCTCGATGATTCGCCCGGTCGCCGGCAACGTCATGCCGACCGCAAGACACTCCATCGCGCCGTAGCGCAGCGTGTCCTCACCAAGCGTGATTTCCTTGGCTCCCTGAAGCACAACGCAGATCGACGGCTTGTAGACTTGGCGCATCCGCATCCTCTCTTTGAAGGAACGGACGATATTGAAGCCGTCGATCGGCGTAGGGAACACGCCTTGGCCTCCGCCTTGGGCTTCAACCACGGCGGTGACTGCCTCGAGCAGCGATGGGGGCACGCGGACCTCCGGTATCTTGCACGGCCAGTCCAGAACCCGGCCCTGAACTGGTAGCCTATTGCCACCTGCAGGATCGGGCAAGTTTTTTGACGCTTCCGGCATTCTGATCATCACGCACTCCATTTAGCTTGAGTATGCGAACCAAGCGAGGAGTGGGCCAAACATGACAGAATTCTCCGCACAGTCAATAGGTATAGACAAATCTCTGTCGTTCCCCTCAAGAACTACAGGATATGGATATGTTCGCGGCGGGCGGATGATCGCAGTTCTAACCACACTGCTATTAATCAATGCTTTTTCACAGATTGACCGAATACTTCCGTTTATTCTGGCAGAGTCTATCAAGGACGAGCTGAAATTGACCGACACGGAGGTCGGACTGCTTACGGGCCTCGCCTTCGCCGTATGCTATTCGCTGTTGTCCTTACCGCTTGCGCGGGCCTCGGACAGAGGATCGCCTCGCTTCGTCCTAGTTACATGCATTTCGCTCTGGAGTGCCATGACGGCGTTCGGCGGTTTTGCCGCAAGTTTTCTGCTGCTGGCAATCACACGGTTCGGCGTCGCGTTCGGAGAAGCCGGCGCGGTACCTGCCGGCCATGCGCTGATCGCTCGCAAGATCCGGCCCGAACGTCGCGGCTTGGCAATCGGGCTTTTTGCGATGGGCATCCCGCTGGGCACGATGGTCGGTTTTGCCGGTGGGGGCGCGATCGGCGATGCGCTGGGATGGCGCACTGCTCTCGTCGGCGCCGGCGCAATCGGCGGATTGATCGCCCTGTTGACTTACCTTGTCCTCGGGCCGACCCCGCCGCTTGAGCGCACGGCCGCCAATAGTGAGCCTTTCTTTGCGTCGAGCCGTCGACTGCTGGGGTCCCCGGCATTTCGCTGGCTGTTCGTCGGTGCGGTCCTGCTCGGCTTCGCCGCGGCGCCCTTCTATGCCTTTTCCGCTCCGTTCCTCATCCGCACGCACGGCCTCAGCGCAAGCGAGGTAGGGCTGGCCTTTGGCCTCTTGCAGGGCCTGATGGGCATTGTCGGAACGCTATTGGGCGGACGGTGGTTCGACCGCGCGGTGAGTTCGGGCACGGGAAAGGTGCTCGGACCGCCAGCCATTCTGTTTCTGATCGCCAGCGTGGCCACGAGCGCAGCCTTGTTCGTGCCGACCGCTTGGTTGTCGATCGCGTTGCTGGTGCCAGCAATGCTGTCCTTTTCGTTCATGCTGCCATGGGCTTTCGGCGCAGCGCACCTCGTGGCTGGCGAGGGCAAGCAAGCACAGGCTTCCAGCCTTGTGATGATCGGCTCGGGTCTTTTCGGGCCAGCGCTGGGGCCTGTCATCGTCGGCATAGTCAGCGATGCGGTGACATCTGCACAAATGTCCAATGGGCTAGGTTTCGGACTGTTGATCGTCCCGGTCGCGAGCGTTCTGACTGGTATTGCGCTGTTGATTGCAAACCCGCGCATTGCCGCTTCGTTGGGAAGTCGATAATGACTATTCCCGCCCGTTTGGTCCCCAATGGAGCCAGTGAGAGGTTAGGGCAGAGTGCGCGGGAGATAGCGCTCGTCTCGAGGAGAAGTGCTTTACTCCCTCGCTCATCTCGCAACCGTCTTTGCATTTCAGTTACCTGCAGGGACGACCCTCAGGCGACTTCCGTTATTGGTGAATTTGTTCCGAGACTAGTCTTGCTGAATTCCGGGATTCTTGCTGTCGTCGCGGCCAGAGCTGGGGAGTTTTCGTTCTGGTGGAAGAACGGGCGGGAGAGGCGAAAACCCTCTCAACCTACCGATTTTTTTGAGAGTTTTGGTGCACCCAAGTGGATTCGAACCACTGGCCTTTGCCTTCGGAGGGCAACGCTCTATCCAGCTGAGCTATGGGTGCGTGACGTAGGTCAGGAGCGGCGCTTAGCAAAGCCCGGCGCGCTGTGCCAGCATCAAATCGCCTGATGGCAGCTTATTTTGCAGGCTTTTCCATCGGCTGGAATTTGCCCAGTCCGCAGCTTGCGCCCGGTTGCAGGCCCGGGCCGACATTCCAAAGCACGGTGATGATATCGACAGAACAAAGCTGGGATATGCTGGTGCGATACGAAAAACGTTTTTCGAAACCGAGGCTGGGACAACTGTTGGGCAGCGTGTTGCGGTAGATTTTCCGGTTGCTGACCTCAAAGTCGATCGTGCGGTCGTCCCGCACACGGGATGAGCGGATCGAGCGGATGTTGATGCAATCGACCGGTTCGCCCTTGGCGACATAGGGGTCGGGCTTATCCTTGGCGATCGCCGGCTGCGCGAGCGCGATAACGGCAAAAGCCGACAATAGACGGATCGGGGTGCTGACGGCCATCATCTTTCTCCTCATCTCCCGCCGGATCGACGACGCGGGGCAGGGTCTTCCGTCACTATTTGGCAGGAGGCTCCTGAACGGCACGAGAACGGGCGCGGCTGCCGCGGGTTCCCGCTGCGGATGCGGGCGGAGGCGTCTTGGGCTTGTAGCGACACAGGTCCGCCACGATACAATGCCAGCATTCCGGCCGCCGCGCCTTGCACACATAACGGCCATGCAGGATCAGCCAGTGATGCGCATCGCGGCGAAAGGGTGCGGGCACGCGTTTGTCGAGTTTTTGCTCGACGGCCAGCACAGTTTTTCCGGGCGCAAGGCCGGTGCGGTTGCCGACGCGGAAGATATGGGTATCGACGGCAAAGGCTTCCTGACCAAAGGCCGTGTTCACAACGACGTTGGCGGTCTTTCGCCCGACACCGGGCAGGGTCGTGAGCGTATCGCGATCCTGCGGCACCTGTCCGCCGAAATCGCGCACCAAAATGGCTGACAGCGCAATGACGTTCTTCGCCTTCGCATTGAACAGGCCGATCGTCTTGATATGCTGTTTAAGGCGGTCCTCGCCCAGATCGATCATCTGCTGGGGCGTATGGATTTCACGAAACAGTGCGCGGGTCGCCTTGTTGACGCCGACATCGGTTGCCTGCGCCGACAACACCACCGCCACAAGAAGCTGATAGTCATTGCCATAGTCCAGCTCGGTCTGCGGGGCGGGATTGGCGTCGGCAAGGCGGCTGAAAAAGTCGAAAATCTGCGCTTTGTTCATTTAGAGACCCAGCACGGCTTTCATGTCGTAGCGACCGGCAGGCTGGCCGGCGAGCCAGAGCGCGCCCTTCACAGCGCCGCGAGCGAAGATGGTGCGATTTTCCGCGCGATGGCCAATTTCTATCCGCTCGCCTTCAGCGGCAAAGATGACCTGATGATCGCCCGCCACGGATCCACCACGCAGCGCGGCAAAGCCAATTGTTCCGGGCGTGCGTGGCCCCATAATGCCATCGCGCCCGCGCTCGCTATGATCGGCCAGCACGATGCCGCGACCGCGCGCTGCTGCCTCTCCCAGCAACAGCGCCGTGCCGGACGGCGCATCGACCTTGTGGCGGTGATGCATCTCGACAATTTCGATGTCCCAGTCCTCACCCAGGCCGGCCGCCGCCTGTTCCACAAGCGCCGCGAGCAGGTTGACGCCAAGCGAAGTGTTGCCGGTCTGGAGCACGGGGATATTCGCCGCCGCCTCGTCGATCAGGGCGTGGTGGGTCGCCTCAAGACCGGTCGTGCCAATCAGGATGGGCTTATGCGCCGTGATGCAGGCCTCGAGATGGGCAGACAAGGCAGCGGGCGCGGAAAAGTCGATGAGGATGTCGGATCGCTCAGCCAGTGCGAGCGGATCGTCTGACATGGCGACGCCCGGCGTGATTTCGCCATCGGCCGTGCGGTCGGTGCCTCCGGCGATGGAAAGGCCTGCGTCCATTGCTGCGGCGGCGATCGCGCGGCCCATGCGGCCGCCTGCTCCAAAGATTCCGATGCTTGTCATGACCTTTGCCTTAGTCGGCAGGGAGGCACAGAGTCGAGAGGCCGGTTGGGCGGATGGCGCGAAGATGCCGTGCCGTCACTGCTCAGTCAGGCGCGGCATCAGTTCGACGAAGTTGCAGGGACGAAACCGGCTGTCGAGTTGGCTGACGAGAATGCCGTCCCACGCGTCCTTCACCGCGCCGGTTGAGCCGGGCAGGGCGAAGATATAGGTGCCCCGCGCGACGCATGCCGTGGCCCGTGACTGAATGGTCGATGTGCCGATGGTCTGGAAGCTCAGCCAGCGAAATAGCTCGCCAAACCCTGGTATTTCCTTGTCCTGCACCTGGCGCAGTGCTTCGGGCGTCACATCGCGGCCGGTAACGCCCGTACCGCCGGTCGTCAGGATGACGTCGATCTGGGGATCGTCGATCCAGGCGTGCAGCCGTGCGACGATGGCGGCCCTGTCATCGCGCTCGATATAGCGGGCGGCCAGGACATGCCCCGCCGTTTCCAGCCGCTCGACCAGCGTATCGCCCGAACGGTCGTCGGCCGGGCCGCGCGTGTCGGACACGGTCAGCACGGCGATGCGGACCGGCACGAAAGGCCGGCTGTCGTCGATCGGCATCAGTCGGTGCCGCCGCCAATGCTTCCTTGCCCATCGGCTTTGCTGAGGCGCACCAGCTTCATGCCCTTGGCTGTCGGAAAGGTCGGCCACAGGCCCTGCGCCATGCCGGTCAGACACTCGGCGGCGCCCTTTGCCTGGATCTGGTACATCCAGTAATTGCGCATGACGATGTTCACATAAGCGCGGGTTTCATAATAGGGCAGCGATTCCATGAACAACAGGGGATCGCCCTTGTCGTGCACCTGTGTGTTCCACCGCTCGACCGGCTGCGGCCCGGCATTATAGGCGGCCATCACCTTGGGCAGCAGGCCACCGGTCGCGCTCATGTCGCGGAGGCTCTCCAGATAACGCTGGCCAAATTCCATGTTGGTGGAGGGAACAAAGAGCTGCGCGGCGTCGGTCAGGCCGACATCGCCTGCCGTGCCGGGACGCACCTGCATCAGGCCGCGCGCGCCGGCGCTGCTGACGACATTGGTGCGAAAACCGGATTCCTGAAGCGTGTGGGCGTAGATCAGCGACGGGTCGACCCGCCATCCGCCATCGGGACGCCAGTCGGGCGCGGGGAAGCGGGCGAAGCTACCGGGCTGCGTGCCAGCAGGGCCGTTATGCGCCAACCATAGCTGCGTCGCGGGCAGGTTGAGCGTGCTGGCAAGGCGCAGCAAGGCATCATATTGGTCTGCGCCGCCCAGTTTTGCCTGATAGCGCAGCAACTCGTCCGCTTCGTCCTGCTGTCCGATCGCAGCCAATGCGATCGCTGCGCGGGCATTGGGGCTGTCCTTGAGCTTTTGCCATTCGCTGCTGCCAAAGCGGGCGGCGAGGGGCGCTCCGCCCAGCGGCATGCCCAGCGACTCCCGCGCCAGAAGCCCATAGAAGGTTTCATCCGAGCGGGCGGCAAGTTTCAGATAATTCTCGACCTTTTCTGCTTCGCCGCAAACCATATAGGCGCGCGACGCCCAATAGGCCCCGGCGGCGCGCATGTCGCTATTGCCGGCCAGCGCGGCGACATTGGCGAAGGCCGGCGCGGCCGCGCGGCAGTCATTCTGGCGCCACGCGGCAAGGCCAGTGGTCCAGTGCGCCTGCACCGTCCAATCACCGCCGGTCCGCGTTTCGAGCGCGCGGGCGGCCATACGACGGGCGTTACTATCGTCATTTTCAATATAATAGGCCCAGGCCACGCGCTGCCGTACTTCGGTCAGGCCCTCCGGCGACAAGCCCGCCTCCCCGGTCGACAACAAGCCTTCGGCGCCCATCGGATCATCGGCATTGATGAAGCCCTGAATCTTGCCGGTCAGCGCCTGCGCCAGCATGTCGGTCTTGACGGCCGCGACATATTGGCGGCGGGGCGCCGAGCCAAGCCAGACCATTTTCTGGATCTGGGGAAGTGCGGGCAGGATCGTCGCGCCGCGTTTTTGGGCGAGGCGAGACAACTGATCTGCTCTGGGCAGCCAGGCCGCCTTGTTGATGAGATCCAGCAGATCGAACAGTTCCACGCGCGGGGAATTGCGGGCAAGATAGAGTTCCGACAGAGCGACCGGGCGCACTGCGTCCTGCGGGTCCAGGGCCAGGATCATTGCCTTGGCCTCAGCCCAGCGTTCGCCCTTCAGCGCGCCGAAGATCGCGCTGTAACGAGCCTTGTCGCCATCGCGCAGATCAAAGGGCGACGCGGCCACGCCGATCGTCTTCATATCCGGCAGTACGTCGGCGGTTTCGGCGCGGGCGGGCGCGGCCGCGACCCCCGCTGCGGCAAGCATGGCAAGACAAGACAGGCGGGTCGCGGCTCGAATCACGGACGGTTTTCCTCGATCAGGCTTTGCAGGGCGCGCCAGCATTCCGCCTTTGCCGCGGGCTGGCTGAGCAGAAGGCGCGGGTGGAATGTGGCGACAGCGGGCACGATGCCGCCATCATGATTAAAGTTGCGTAAACTATCCGGCTGCACCTCACCGCTCACCGGCATCAGCGCACGGACCGTCCTGTCGCCCAGCAGCAGCAGACGGCGAGGCCGGGCCAGATGAACATGTGTGCGCATACGATCCGCAGCAGCTGCCAGGTCGGCCGCTTCCACCATGCCGCCGGGCGGACGACGAAAAAACAGGGAGGCGACATAGACGTCCGCGCGACCCAATCCGATCGCGCGCAACATGGCGTCGCACAGCCCCCCAGCGCGATCGGCCAGTAGCGTTCCGGCATCCAGATCGGCGGGATCGGGCATGTCAGTCACGATCATCAACGGGGCATCGACCGATCCGGCAGGGAGAATGGCGCGGCCCGGCCAATGATGTTCGGGATGCGCGGAATCGTCCTGGAGCCAGCGTTGGAACGATTCGAGCTCTTTGGGCTTTTGGTTAGTAACAACGGACGTAGGGCGGCTTGCCGAATGACCGGAAACCGGCGCGACAGCAGGGCGCAGCCAATTGATCGGCGCTTCCGCTACGGCGCTGTCCACGCCGGCCGATTGCCACCAGGTCAGATAGGCCTGGGCGGCAATTTGGCCATCATCCTGTATTATTCCCCGCATCGCCGTCATCTAGGGCCAGAGGTTGACGAGGGGGTCAAGCTGCTTCATCGCCTGGGATGACAAACTGTTGGACTAATGCGGTGATCGGACAGCCGGGGTGCAGCCCGCCGGTCGCGCCAAGGAGGGATGAATGAGCGAACGGGAATCGATGCCCTATGACGTCGTGATCGTGGGCGGCGGGCCGGCTGGCCTGTCAGCAGCGATTCGATTGAAGCAACTTGCCAGTGAAGCGGGCGAAGACCTGGCGGTATGTGTTCTTGAGAAGGGCTCTGAAATCGGTGCCCATATCCTGTCCGGGGCGGTCATTGATCCCAAGGCTCTGGATGAGCTTCTGCCCGACTGGCGAGAGCAGGGATGCAGCCTGGCCGATACGCCGGTGACGGACAACAGGCACTGGTTTCTGACGAAAAACGGCAAGATCACCATGCCACATCTCATGACGCCGGGCTGGATGCACAATAAGGGCACCTATACCGGGTCGCTGGGCAATCTGTGCCGCTGGCTGGCGGAGCAGGCAGAAGGGCTTGGTGTCGAAATCTTCCCCGGCTTTGCCGCTGCCGAAATCCTTTATCATGAGGATGGCAGCGTGAAGGGTGTGGCAACCGGTGACATGGGGATCGATCGGGAAGGCAATCGCAAACCCGATTATCAGCCGGGCCTGGAGCTTCACGCCAAATATACCTTCTTCGCTGAAGGCGCGCGCGGCCATCTGACCAAGATATTGAAGCGGCAGTTCGCGCTGGATGCGGAATGCGAACCGCAGGTCTATGGCCTTGGCATGAAGGAACTGTGGGATATCGATCCCGACAAGCACCAGCCGGGCCTTGTCATCCACAGCCAGGGATGGCCTTTGACCGATGCCTATGGCGGCGGGTTCCTCTATCATCAGGCCACCGGGCAGGTCGCGCTCGGTTTCGTCGTCGGCCTAGGCTATCGCAACCCCCATCTCTATCCGTTCGAAGAGTTTCAGCGGTGGAAACAGCACCCGGAAATCCGGCAGTTTCTGGAAGGCGGCCGTCGCGTGTCCTATGGAGCGCGCGTCATCAATGAAGGCGGCTGGCAATCCATTCCCAAACTGGCGTTCCCTGGCGGCGCGCTGATTGGTTGTTCCGCCGGTTTCGTCAACGTGCCCCGGATCAAGGGCACGCACACAGCGATGAAGTCCGGCATGCTGGCGGCTGAAACCGCGTTCGAAGCAATCCGGCAAGAGCGCACGGGCGACATTCTGTCCGACTATGATGATCGTGTACGGACCAGCTGGATCGCTACCGAATTGCAGCTGGTCAAGAATGCCGAACCGCTGCTTGCAAAGTTCGGCAACACGATCGGCACGCTGCTTGCGGGTATCGATATGTGGATGCGCACGTTGAAGATCGGGTTGCCCTTCACCATGAAGCACAAGCCTGATCATGCGAAAATCTGGCGCAAGGAACAGTGCGCGGCAATCGCCTATCCCAAGCCCGATGGCGTCATCAGCTTCGACCGGCTGTCGTCAGTGTTTCTGAGCAATACCAATCATGAGGAGGACCAGCCGGTCCACTTGCAGCTCAAGGACCCGGCGATCCCGATCAGCTATAATCTGCCGCTGTATGATGAGCCGGCGCAGCGTTACTGCCCGGCGGGCGTCTATGAAGTGGTCGGCGAGGAAGAGGGTGATCCCCGTTTCCAGATCAACGCGCAGAATTGCGTTCACTGCAAGACGTGCGATATCAAGGACCCGACCCAGAACATCAATTGGGTCGTACCGGAAGGTGGCGGAGGGCCGAATTATCCCAATATGTAAGCGCCTCATCCCCGCCTTGCTGCTGGTCATGCCGGCGGTCGCTGGCGCGGCCGTCGATCCTGACAGCGCGCTTCACGCTTATGCGCAAGCGCGGCTGGCCGATGGAGATGGCGCTTTACAGGCGGCAGTGGCCAATTATCGGGCGGCGATGACGCTGGACCCTGATAGCATCGCCATCGCACGTCGTTCCTTCGCACAGGCGCTGGAAAGCGGGGACCAGGACCTGTCGGTGCGCGCAGCGACCATGCTGGATTCAGAAGGGATATTGCCGCGCGACGGGACGCTCTTGTGGATTGGCGAGGCGCTGGAGCGACGGGACTGGACGGCGGCGGCCCGCGCGACGGACAGGCTGGAACAGGAGGGTAATTTCGCTTTTCTGGCGCCGATGATCCGCAGCTGGATCGCGCAGGGCGAAGGTCGCGCCGCGCCGCCGGTCATTTCCGACGCTGATCCGTTCGCCAATCTGGCGCGGCGTTATGTTGACGAGCATGTTGCATTGCAGGCTATCAGCCAGGGCGATCTGGAGACGGCCATGCCAGCGGCCCGGCGGGCCTTGGCCTTGCGGGGCGGGAACGACGGCGCTGCACTGCGTCTCAATTTTGCCGGCCAGTTCGCCGCTCGGGGCTTTCGTGATGAAGCGTTGGCGATGCTGCCGGATGGCTCGGCGGATTTCGCGGTGGCGCGAGCAGATCTGAAGCGGGGGAAATATCCCAAGGGCAAACGGGCGCTGCTATCCCCCGCGCAAGGCTATGCGCGGCTGGTGGCGCGTTTGGCGGCGGACATAGCAACGGATGAGGCGGGCGTAGCGCTGGGCATGCGGCTCGCGCGAATTGCGACCTTTGCCGACCCGACCAGTGCGGAGGGTCACATCATCGCCGCCCGGCTGCTGACCGCCGCAAGCTATCCGGCCTTTGGGGTGGCGGAGGCCCGAAAATCCACGGGTGACAGATGGTATGGTCCGCTGGCCGAAGCGGAATTGATCGTCGCGCTGGCCGAAGCGGGCGATCGCGCGGGCGCGATCGCTCTGGCGCGCAGCCGGGCGCAGCAGCCTGGGGCAGATGCGGCGCGCCATGTGCAGCTGGGTCGGTTGCTGGCCGACGAAAAGGATTTCGCCGGGGCTGCCGCCGCATTCCGCGCCGCTCAGGCCGGCTACACCGATGAAACCATGCCATGGTCGTTGCTGTTGTTCGAAGGCAGCGCGCTGGAACAGGGCGAGCAGTGGGACGGCGCGCGCGCCGTGCTGGAGCGTGCGGCGAGACTGGCGCCCAACGAGCCTGTCATCCTCAATTATCTGGGCTATGCACAAATCGAGCGGCGGCAGAATGTGGATCAGGCGCTGACGCTGCTCAAGCGCGCCAGTGCCTTGAAACCGCAGGACGCGTCCATCACGGACTCTCTGGGCTGGGCGCAATATGTGACAGGGAATGTGACAGCGGCCGTCCCTGTGCTGGAACGCGCGGCGGCGGGCGCACCAGACGACCCCACGGTAAACGAGCATCTGGGCGACGCGTTATGGAGCGCGGGGCGTCGGTATGAAGCGCGCTATGCGTGGAACGCGGCGGCCATCTTTGCCGAAGGCGATGTTGCCGAGCGGCTGGCCGCCAAGGCCCGCGAGGGATTGAAGCCCGAATATGCCGCACCCTGATCTGGAGGCTCCAGCCGATCTTCTGGTCGAAACCGCTTATGCCAAGGTCAATGTCGCTCTGCATGTGCGCAAGCGACGGGACGATGGCTATCATGCGCTCGAAAGTCTGTTCGTCTTTGCCGATCATGGCGATCGGCTGGAAGGCGAAGCGGATGACGATGGCGCAATCGATCTGGTGATCGACGGGCCGTTCGCCACCGCGCTGGATGCGGGGCCGCGCAATCTGGTCATACGTGCCGCCAAGGCTTTGCAGGATTATCTGGGCACCGAGCGTGGCGCACGGTTGCGTCTGACCAAGATGCTGCCCGTCGCTTCGGGGATCGGCGGTGGCTCGGCCGATGCGGCCGCGACGCTGCGCCTGCTGGTGCGGCTGTGGGACGTACGGGTCGAACCGGCGGAACTGGCTGCGCTGGCTCTGGATCTGGGGTCGGACGTCCCGGCCTGCGTCGCCAGCGTGACACAGATAGTGAGCGGGCGTGGCGAGGAACTGGCGCGCCATGGCGTGGCCGGTTTGGAAGGTCGGCCGATGCTGATGGTCAATCCGGGTGTGGCGGTTTCCACCGCTGCGGTTTTTGCGGGCTGGGACCGGCAGGATCGCGGCCCGTTGTCGGCTGACAGCATAGAGCGTCTGGTCACGCAGGGACGCAATGATCTGGAAGAGCCGGCAATTGCGCTGGCGCCCGCCATTGCCGATGTGTTGGCGATGCTGAATGGACAGGCGGGGCTCACCTTGGCGCGTATGTCGGGGTCAGGCGCAACCTGCTTTGCGCTGTTTGACGATGACGTAGCGATGGGCCGGGCCGCTGCGGCGATCGGCGCCGATTGGCCGGAATGGTGGATAATGGAAACACGGATCAGAAGCGCATGACGCAAGCCTTCACCCGCATCGACGGCGGGCCGACTGACCTTTTGATCGTCGCTGATCATGCGTCAGCGCATGTGCCGGAGGATATTGACCTCGGCGTGGACCCGGCTTTGCTGCGCAAGCATATCGCCATCGATATTGGTGTGGCGGAAGTGAGCGGGTTGCTGGCCGAACAATTGCGCTGCACCGCCCTGTTGGCCGGTGTGTCGCGCCTGGTGATCGACCTCAACCGGGAAGAGGATGCGGCCGGTTTGTTACCGGTGATGAGCGATGGCCATGCCATTCCGGGCAATCGCAACGCGGACCTGGCGGAACGGATGATCCGTTTCTATCATCCTTACCATCACGCCATCGGCGTGCTGCTGGATGGGATGACGTCGCCCTTCATCCTGTCGCTGCACAGTTTTACGCCGATACTGGAGAGCGATCCGGCGCAGAAACGTCCTTGGGACATCGGCATATTGTATAATGAGGATGATCGCGCCGCCCGCATGGCGATTCCCATGCTGGAGGCGGCCGGACTGATCGTTGGCGACCAGTTGCCCTATTCGGGTCGATTGCTCAACGCCACGATGAACCGCCATGCCGAAGCCAATGGCATTCCCTATCTTGGGATCGAGATGCGGCAGGACCTTGTGGCGGACGCCGCCGGCCAGAAGCGATTTGCAGACCTGATCGGGCCGGTGCTGCTGGAATGCCGGGGCCGGTTGATATGACGCGTCTGTTCCCCGGCCTTTGTCTGCTGCCCCTGCTTGCGGCCTGTAGCGGCGATCGGACGGCTGCTGAGCAGGAGGCGGCGACGGCGCAGGGCGATGACACGCCGGTGTGCAGCATAGGAGGAGCGCAGGACTGGTCGTCCGCTTGTACGCTGGAGCGCGACGGCGACCTGCTGACGATCCGTCACCCGGATGGTGGTTTTCGCCGATTCCGCGTCCTGGCCGATGGGCGCGGACTGAAGGAGGCCGATGGCGCGGAAGCTGTGCAGTTGCGCATAGTTGGCGACCATATGCTCGAAGCCAGCGTGGGCGATGATCGCTATCGGCTGCCGGTGAAGATCGCCGGTCCGGCGCAATGAGCCACGCGTCTGTCCTGACGGCAGCGCAAATGCGGGCGGCAGAGCAGGCGGCTTTCGATAGGGGTGTCGATCCTTATGCGCTGATGGAATGCGCCGGGAAGGCGGTCGCGCAGATCATTTGGCGTGCAGGACACCGGCGCGACCTGTTGGTCCTGTGCGGTCCGGGCAATAATGGCGGCGATGGCTTTGTCGTTGCGCGGTTGCTGCGCGAGCGCGGCGTTCCCGTGCGTGTGGCGGCCTTAAGCGAGAGCGGCACCGAGTCCGCGCGACGGGCGCGGGCGGCATGGGATGGGCCGGTCGAAGATGTGATGACCACCGCGCCCGCGACGCAGGTGGTGGACGCCCTGTTCGGCATTGGCTTGAGCCGCGGGCTGGTCGGCGCGGTAGCGCAGAGGTTGGGCGCGCTGGTGGAGAGCGCAGTGGCTTCCTATGCGGTCGACCTGCCAAGCGGAGTGGGGACCGACTGTGGCACGTTGCTGTCGGATGTGCCGCGGTTTGGCGTCACGATCGCATTGGGAGCCTGGAAGCCGGCGCATCTGTTGCAGCCGGCGGCCGAGCGGTGCGGGCGACTGGTTTTGGCGCCGCTCCACATTCCGCTGGCCAGTCAGGTCGAGCGCCTGGGCGCGCCTGGTCTTACCGTTCCGGCCGTCACCGCGCATAAATATAGTCGGGGTCTGGTGGCCGTTATCGGCGGCGGCATGGCGGGGGCGAGCCTGTTGGCGAGCGAGGCGGCGGCGCGTTCTGGCGCGGGCGCGGTGCGACTTTTGGCTGCCGATGGGCCGGCTGGCGGGCTTCATGCCATCATCGATCGGCACGTTGCGCAACCTGAGGCTCTGGCGAGCGAACTGGACGATCAACGGATTGCCGCGCTCTTGGTGGGGCCGGGCCTGGGCCTTGGCGCTGATGCGCGGGCGCGTCTGGAAGCGGCGCTGGAGAGCGGACATCCTATGGTGATCGATGCGGATGCGCTGACATTGCTCGCCGAGGAACATATGCCGTCCATTCCGTCCGGCGCGATCCTGACGCCGCATGAAGGTGAGTTCGGGCGCATGTTTGGACAGTTGTCAGGCAGCAAGATTGATCGTGCCCGCGCTGCGGCCAACAGGTCTGGAGCCATCACCGTCTACAAGGGCGCGGATAGCGTCGTGGCCGCGCCTGATGGTCGCGTGGCGGTCGCGGTGGGTGCGTCGAGCTGGCTATCGACCGCCGGGACAGGCGATGTGCTGGCGGGGCTGGCGGCTGGACGGCTGGCGGTGACGGGCGATCCATTCCGTGCCGCCTGTCAGGCGGTTTGGCTGCACGGCGATGCGGCGCGACGCTGCCGACCGGCCTTTGTCGCGGATGATTTGCTTGACGCGCTGCCAGCGGCTATCGCCGCGCGATTGTGACCGATAGCAAGACAGACAGCGAAGCCGACAGCATCATCCGGATTGCCGCGCGGGGTGATGGCGTCACCGGCGACGGGCGGCATGTGCCCCTGACAGCGCCGGGCGACCGGGTGCTGTCCGATGGAACTGTCGTTCTTGGTGTCCATCATGCGCAGCCGCCCTGCACCCACTTTCCGGCCTGCGGGGGCTGCCAGCTCCAGCATCTGGACGAGGAAAGCTATGCCGATTTCGTGATCGCGCGGGTGGTCGGCGCATTGGC
>MDSZ01139504.1_pt1 | contig 33469 bp, 33 predicted proteins | sample 811201 | NCBI WGS metagenome assembly MDSZ01 (sample SAMN05326647, study PRJNA326480) | marine metagenome | isolation source: seawater | place: Indian Ocean: North | collected 2010 | reverse complement strand
TTTTTTTGGAACATCATTTACCTGGTTTACTTAAAAGGATTGATTTAAATACAATGAGTTCTGGCCTCGAAGCAAGAGTTCCATTTTTAACAAAGGACCTAATTAATTTTGCTTTAAACTTAGATGATAAATTAAAATTGAAAAAATTAAAAAAATATCCAAAAGATAAATTATTAGAAGAGACATCTGAAATATTTGATATTCCAAAATATATTTTAAAATATACATATAAAAAACATTTACCTTCTGATCTCTTATTTAGAAAAAAAAAAGGTTTTCCAGTGCCACTAGATAAATGGTTTTTAAAAAAAAATAATAAAAAAATTAATCATGAATTATTTAACGGAGAATTGGTAAAAAATGAACTTATAAATAAAAAATCACTTAAGGAATTAATTGAATACAACAAACTCAATTCTATCACATTGTGGGGCCTATATTCTTTAGAAAATTTTATAAAAGAATATTTTTAATCATCATGAGTAGTAAAACCAGAATTAGAAATACTGAGGAATTAATCGATAGGAAAAAAGGTTTTATAGAAATAATTGAAATATTGAATGATTTAAAAGTTTTCTTCTTTATTCAGGGTGGAGTTTTATTAGGTGCCGTAAGAAACAAAGACTTTATAAGGTGGGATTGGGATGTTGAAATAAGTCTTTTTTCAAAAGAATTCTTAATAAAGAAAAATTTAATTAGAGAGGCTTTATTAAAGAAAGGCTTTAAAATTTATAAAGAAAATTACAATGAGGACAAAATAAAAATTGATGTTTATAAATATCAAAATTATGAAACGACTGGTTACACTCTGTTTGGGTGGCAATATAATAAGTATAAAGATCAATATTTAAGAGGTGAAATAAATATTCCAGCTTCCTTTATTAACAATATGGAAAAAATAAAATTTCATAATATAGAGATAAATTGCCCTGGACCAGTTGAAGAATATTTGAAATATCAATATGGAAATTGGAAACAAGAGTTAAGATCAGATGATAAAAAAAAGTACCTAACTCAAAAATTTTACAAAAAAAGAAATTTAATTAATAAAATTGTTAAAAAATTAAAAAATGTTTTTTTTAAATAAAAATAAAAATAAAAATAAATACAATAGATACGAATTTGAAAAAAATTATAAAATTTTTTTAAAACTTAAGAGGAAAAAAAAGATATACCTAGGTGTTACTGTTGGAAGATCGGGGTTAAAGTGGTTATTGGAAATTTTGAAGAGCCATAAAGGTATTATGGGTGGAGGAGAAAGAAATGTTAATTCTGAGTCATTTTTTCGATATAGTGAATACAATAATCTAAATATAGACCAAACACCTTTATTAAATAATATAATTTATGAAACACTGGTTGATTGGCAGGAAAATGATATATCTTTTCAGTTATCACCTTATTTTTCTCATAGTTTAAATTATTTAATTTATTCAATTAAACCTGATGGAATTATTTGGGGAATTAATGATCCTTTCTTTACCATGCAATCTTTTTATAATAAGGGGTGGTATTCTGAAAATTTATATTTAAAGAAAGATTTCAAAAAAAGCTATGGATTGTCAGTTGATGATAATTTTAGAACAAATCATTTTTTTGGAAGAATTGCTCCAAAAGGAAATTTTTTTAAGAAATGGTGTGGTATGACTAGGGTCGGAAAAATTTCATGGTTTATAAATGAAACAACAAAAAGAATTTATAAAGATTTACAAAAATTTCAAAAAAATAAAATATTTTATTTTGTTTTAGAAAAACATGATCAGAATTATGAATTTTATGAAAAACTTATGAACTGGATGAAATACGATCAAAGGATTTCTGAAAGAAATTTTTTAAAATTAAAATTTAAGGGTTCTTATATTTATAGCTCTTTTGAAAACAAAAAGAAAATATTATCTAAAAAAGAAAAAAAAGAATTCATCAGTTTAAGTAAAGAATATATGAAAATTTATGATAAGATAAAAAATGAAATTTGATAATATTAAAAATATTTTAGTTGATCCTGAGACTAAAAAACCACTTAAATATGAAGACAATTATTTTAAGTCAGACTCAAATAAGTATTTTATAGAAAATGATATTATAAGTCTTTATTTAAAAGACGAAGAAACTGATGATACAACAAGTTTACAAAAAGAATTTTATGAAGATGTAATGTTTCCAAATTATGACGATTTAGATGATTTTTCAAGTTTGATAGAAAAATCAGAAGGATCAATGTTTGCAAAAAAACTTGATCAAGAAATACCTTATTCGTCAAAAGTTGTAGAAATTGGATGTGGCACTGGTCAATTATCAAATTTTTTGTCTAGATATAACAGAGTAATAGTGGGTACAGATCTTTCAACAAACTCATTGAAATTAGCAAATGATTTCAAAAAAAAAAATTCTATTGATAATGTTTATTTCATTGAAATGAATCTATTTAAACCTTGCTTTCAAGAAAATACTTTTGATGTTGTTATTTCAAATGGATGTCTTCATCATACATCGAACCCTGAGAAAGCCTTTTCTTCAATATGTAAATTAGCTAAAAGTGGGGGTTATATTGTAATTGGTTTGTACCATAAAAATGGAAGATTATTTACCAACATCAGGCAGCATTTTTTCAAAATATTTAATAATAGATTTAAGTTTCTAGACCCAAAAAATGTAGATAGTTCTATTTCAGAGTCAAAAAGATACGCCTGGTTTAGAGATCAATATCAAAATCCGAAAGAATTTAGCTATGGATTCAATGAAATTTTTAATTGGTTTAAAGATAATAAAATTGAATACCTCTCTTCAATCCCTTTTCACGGTTTTGATGCAAATTTTAAGATTTTTGAAAAGTATAAGAAACCGAATAATTTCAAAATTTTTATGAAAGAGTTGATGATGACTTTTGATATTGATCAAATCAAGGAAGGAGGTTTTTTTATTATGGTAGGTAAAAAGAACTAATTTTTTAAAAAATAATTAGACACAAAGTCTGCCATAAATTTTGCACCTAATTTTGAGTAATGACCATCACAACTGAATGAAAAAAAAGGATTTTTGTATCTATTAATTTTTTTTAAATAATTTCTTCCTTCTTCGACTGGATTAACAATGTCTGTTCCCCAAATTTTAACCATTTCTTCTATATTTTTTTTTTCAGGATAAAATTCTTTTGAAATAATTTTGGGTCTTTGATTTACAAAAACAAATAGTTTTTCACTATTAACTAGAGAATTTTTAAAAGTTTTAACAAGAAAAGAATATACAACTTTTTTTTGTTCATAATCTTTATATGGATCAATTTCAAGATTTTGAATTTCATTGTTTTTTTTATAAATATTATATTTTATATAATTTTTTATATGAAAATATAAAATATAGCTGTTGAAGTTTTCTTTTATAAAAAGAATTGTTTTATTTTTAATTTTATTTACAGATAAATTTCTTTTCTCATTTGCTTTTTGGTCATTTTGTATTTTAATTACTTTCATATTCTCAATTTTATATTTATTTTGATATTGCCTTGTATTTAAATAATAATTATCTTCAAAGTCATTATCACTTATAAATAAAAAAATATAATCAAGATTAAAATTCTGTCCTAGTCCTTTATATAATTCTATATGATCACCAAGACCGGTAGATCTTACTGAAAAATTTAGAACTTCGTAATCTTTTAAATTATTTTGTAGTTGAGAACCAAAATCCTCACCATCATTAACCTCAATATTCTCTGACATCGAATCACCAAAAATTCCAATTCTTTTCTTTGTCTTTTCCATCTTAAAATCTTTAAGACTTCTTAATCCAAAATTATTGTAAGATACTTTTGAATTCCAGCATGGACTCGCCAATTTAAAGGAAATATTCTTGTGGTGCCAAAAACCAAATTTTTCATGTGGTACTATAGTTATTCGCGGAGTAATTCCATTAGGTAAGTAATTAAATTTAATCATTAAGTATGCAGTTAATTCAATGAATAATATAGAAATGGCAAATATCGTAAGATATTCAAAAAAAATTTTTTTCATTAATCTAAACCAAAGTCATTCAAATAAGATTTATCTATTTCTGATTTAGTTTGTTCATCTTTTATAAAAATTAAATTTTGAATAACCAAAATATCCATATCAGTCCCCATAAAACATCTGTAAGCATCAAGGGGGGTACAAACTATAGGTTCACCTCTTATATTAAAACTAGTGTTTATTAACATAGGAATATTCTTTAAATCGTTAACTTTATTTAAAAGTTTAAATATTTTTTCATTACTATTTTTATTAACAGTTTGTATTCTTGCGCTAAAATCAACATGAGTTATTGCTTGAACTTCTGATCTTAAAGTATTTAATTTTTCTAATCCAACTGAATTTTCCTCACTTTTGTATCTCTTTTCATTCTTTAGATTGGTTACCATTAACATGTATGGGCTAATAATTTCGTCATCGAACCAATCATTAATTTTATTTTCTAAAATTATAGGAGCAAATGGCCTAAAGCTCTCCCTAAATTTTATTTTTAAGTTTAGCTTTTTTTGCATATCAGGAATAGATGGGTCTGCAAGAATTGATCTATTGCCTAAAGCTCTAGGTCCAAATTCCATTCTATCTTGAAACCAGCCAATAACTTTTCCTTCTGTAAGTTTTTTAGCTGTAAAGTCTATAACCTCATCATCTTTATAAAATTTATAAACAGCATTCATTTTTTTTAATTCTTTTTCAATTTTATCATTGCTAAATTGTGGACCTAAGTATGCATTTTTCATCAGGTCATCGTTTTTTATATTTCTTTCATTTTTTAAACCTTGAAAATACAAACCAAGCGCTGCACCCAAAGCACCACCCGCATCACCTGCAGCAGGTTGTATCCAAATATTTTTAAATAATTTTTTCTTTTGTATTTTTCCGTTTGCAACACAATTTAAAGCAACTCCTCCCGCTAAGCATAAATTTTCATAATCAAATTGTTTTGATAAATTTGTTATAATTTTAATTATAATTTCCTCCAAAACATTTTGAATTGATGCAGCCAAATCCATATAAATTTTATCAATTTTAGCACCTGGTTTTCTGGGTTTTACACCAAACAAATCTGAGAATTTATTATTGGTCATTGTTAAACCAGTTGAATAATTGAAATATTTGTCATTTAATCTAAAAGATCCATCTTCTTTAATATCAACTAAGTTTAGTTTAATCTTTTCAATAAATTTAGAATCCCCATAAGGTGCAAGCCCCATAAGCTTATACTCTCCAGAATTTACCTTAAAACCACAAAAATATGTAAAGGCAGAATACAAAAGTCCCAAAGAATTTGGGTAATTTATACTTTTTTCAGGAATTAAAATATTCTTTTCACCTCTAAAAATACTAGTTGTTTCCCATTCTCCAACTCCATCAAAAGTTACCACTAAAGCATTTTTAAATGGAGAGGAAAAAAAAGCACTTGCTGCATGACTATAATGATGTTTTGAAAATAAAATATTTTTTTTTGTATAGGTTGAGTCAATTTCTTTTAAAAGTTCTCTTATTATTACTTTTTGGAATAGTTTTTCCTTTATCCAAATTGGTAATGCATTTTTAAAAGATTTAAATCCTTTAGGAATATAATGCAGATATGTTTCTATCAATCTTTCAAACTTTATGAATGGCTTTTCATAAAAAACAATATGATCTAAATCATTAAGTTTTAAGTTATTTTCTTCTAAAATATATTTTATGGAGTTTGAAGGAAAATTTGAGTCATGTTTTTTTCTTGAAAATCTCTCCTCTTGGACACATGAAATTACCTCTCCATCTTTAATTAATGCTGCAGCACTATCATGATAGAAGCAAGAAATTCCCAAGATATTCATTAAAATATTGTGTATATTAAAGGTGCGTAAGCTGTACCTTGAGATAAAATAATAAATACCCCAACTATTAATGAAACAATCAAAATAGGTATCAGGACAAATTTCTTTTTCTTAATTATAAATTTTATAATTTCTTTTAAAATTTCAATCATAATTTAATAAAGAGTGTAGATAAATGGAGCAAAAGCAGTATTTGAACTAAAAAATAACAAACCTCCAAAAATGAGTAAAATTAAAAAAATTGGAATTAAAATATATTTTTTCCTTTTTCTAATGAACTGAATTAATTCTAAAATTACATCCATTTAAAATTGATCCTCAAAATTAATTTCTTTTTCCTCAGGTTCTTCCCAATACGTTTCAGATTTTGTATCTATTGTTGTATTTAAATTTTGTCTATTAATTAATTTATAGAAAATTCCAATTGGAACAAAACAAGTCAGGTATATGATAAATAATATTATAGGATTTAAAATTTTTGCCAAATAAATGGAAAATTTAAGCCAGCTAGTTTTTACAGGAATTATATAATTAGGCTTAAAAAGAGATAGTAAAAAAAAAAATATAAATAATGACAATATTACGTAGTCAAAAGGATTTAAACTTTTAAAGAAATAAAATCTTACTAAAAAAATAATTAAAAAAATTGATGCAAATTGGTAACCAAATTTTTTATTTGATATTTCTTTTTTTATCCTGTGCTCATTAATTATATATTCTGACATTTTAGACCTAAAAAATCTTAATTATATATTTTCTATGTTTAATCAACTATAAAATATTATAATGAAAAAGTTATATTCTATAACAGTTTTATTTGTTCTAATAATCTATTTTACTATAGAAGGTGTATCGTTAGTTCTTAATAAAACAATCTACAAAAAAAAAATTAATGTTGATTTTAGCACAGCTTACTTTGAAAAGATAAGAGAAAAAGTTAAAAGCATAAATAAAAAAGATTTGCTTAATTCAAATTCAACTGAATTATATAACGAAATAATTAATTTAAAATACTATGAATTGTCAAATTTAGAAATTAAACAAGATTTTTCTAAATATTATAGTAATACTTTCTCATATACACCTTACAGAGAATTTATATCTAACAAATTTGAATCGAAAAACTTAAATGTGAATGAGTATGGATTTAGAGGAGAAAAATTTTCATTTAAAAAAAAACCTGATACTTTTAGAATTTTGATGGTTGGTTCATCAGCATTGTTTGGTTGGCCTAATTCTTCAGATAAAGAGACTATAAGTTATTATTTAGAAAATGAATTAATTTCAAATCTTAAAGAAAAAAATGAAAAAAAAATACAAATAGAAGTACTAAATTTGTCTGTTAAATCTTACAATATTTTGCAAGATTACATTAATTATTTGATAGTTAGTCAATTCATAGAACACGATATGGTGATTATTTATAATGGTCATAATGATTTTAATGATGGATTTTTTGGTAGTGGAGTTAGTTACTCAAATATTATTCAAAAAGAGGGTGCATTTAAAATCTATTATGACGCTATTAAAGAAAAAAATTATAAAATTTTTTTTAAGCAAGGGTTTTTTTATTTTTCTTACAAAATAAAAAATTACATTAAACATTTATCAAAAAAAATTTTCAGAAATACCTATGAGTTAGCAAAAAATATAAAATCAAAAAAAAACAATTCTCAAAATCGACAATCAAACTCTAATGGATTAAATTCAAATAATACAAAAATTTCGTACGCAAAAATACTTGATAATTTTTTAAAGCTGTTAAACGCAAATAAAAAAAAAGTAATTTACATCCATCAGGTTAATTTATTTGCTACTGAAAAGAAAAAATCTTTTTGGGAAGATTTGTGGTCAAATTTTGGAAGAAATAAAAATTTTTATATTAACTTTGATATGAATAGATATCAGGATTTATATTTAGATCAGTTAAATTATGCTAATAAAGTTGCAAAAAATAATAAAACTGAATTTATAGATATTGAAAAAAAAATAAAGAATTTGAATGAAGATGTCACCGTCTTTTTTGATCATACACATTTGACAAGAGTTGGAAATAAATTTGTGGCTCTAGAAATATCAAAAAAAATAATTGATAAAAATTATTATCTAAAAAATTAAATTTAGATTTTTATTCTTAAAAATAAAAATAAATTATAATTTTTTTCTTTATATTTAGAAACAATTTATTTTCTATAGAATAGATATATGATAATTAATTTACTTATTTAAAGATAGAATGAATTTACATAAAAATTTTAAAAATAATGGATATATATATCTTCCGTCATACTTACATAGTAATGATTATGACAATATTTGTGATCTATTTTATTCCAAAGTTACAAAAAAACTACAGGAAACTAATTTAAAAAAAATAGGAGGATATAAAATTGGAAATTTAAATTTAAATGCAGGTAGAGATGCAAGTAAAATATGGAATTTATTAATCAAGCACAATCTAGAAAAATTAATATTTGAAATTCTAGGTAAAAATATATCAGATTTTACCATTAGAATTTCTGGCAACATTAATTTTCCAAATAAGGGTGCACAACATTTTCATACAGATGGAAAATTTAAGGATAAAGTTTATATTTTATCAATTGCCACAGAAGATATTAATGAAAAAAATGGACCAACTGAAATTGTTGAAGATTATCATGATATTGATCTTCCTTATTGGAAGTTCTGTATACTAAAAAAAAGAAAAAAAAAAATTTTCATGAAAAAAGGTGATATATTTTTTAGAAAGCATTCACTCTGGCACAGAGGAACAATAAACAAAAGTTTAAATCCAAGAATTTTGATTTCATTTTTATTTTTTGAAAAAGAAAGAAATATCCAAAGTAACTTTAATGAAAATGATAACATTCAAATATATAATAATTTTTTTGAATCAACACTTACAGGTAAAATAAAAGAATTTATATATGTTAAATTTGGGTTTTTGTTTGCTTTATATAAAATTATCAAATCATTAAATTAGTTAATGAAATATAAAATATATTATATATCTGAAGCATCAATACCATCAACCTCAGCATATTCAATTCATGTTGCAAAAATGTGCGAAGCTTTCGCAGGTTTGAATTTTAAAGTAAGTCTAATTGTTCCTAACGCTTATAAAAATTTCAAAGTTTATTCTCGATTTTACAATGTAAGGCACAAATATAATTTAATCTCTATTTTTGATTACAAATTAAAATTGAATTTTATTTCAAGACTTTTATTTTCATTTAAAGTATTAAATTTATTGAAAAAAGAAAATTTGCCTTACAAAGTTATCTCAAGAAGTATAGTTGCAAGTTTACTTTTGTCTTTAAATAAAATCAATAATACTCTTGAGCTTCATCATGAAATAAATGGTATTACATTTTTTTTTTTTAAAATATTAAAATATTTTAAATTTTTTAAAAAAATAAACTTTATCTTCATACATAAAAATTTAATTAATAAAATCAATTTACCCAAAGAAAATAAATTTATTGTATTAGATGATGCTGCTGACATTCAAAATTTTAGTTTAATTAATAGTAATAATAGAAAAAAAAATACAGTAGTATATATTGGGAGTTTTTTTAAAGGAAAAGGTCTAGAAATCATTAATGAAATAGCAAAAAAAAATAATAATTTTAAATTTCATTTGTTTGGAGATGTTAATACTATTTATGACTTGAAAATAAAAAAAAATAAAAATATTTTATTTAAAGGACATGTGCCTTATTCAAAAATCCCTAAAGTTCTATCAAATTATGAAATAGCAATCATGCCTTATAGAGAAAAAGTTTTTGTCAGGTCAAAAAAACTTGAAGTTTCAAAAACAATGTCTCCACTTAAGATGTTTGATTATTTGGCAAACAAAATGGTGATAATTGCAAGTGATTTAAAAGTTTATAATCATATTTTAATAAATAATTTTAATTCTATTTTAATCAAACCTAATAATTTTGTTGGGTGGGAGAAAGCGTTAACTAAAATAAATAATCAAAAATTTAAAAATAAATTAAAAAAAAATGCTTATCATACAGCTTTAAAATATTCTTGGAAAAATAGAGCAATAAAAATTATTAATTTTTCATTTAATATTAATTAACTGAAAAATACTAAATAATTTTTTTTTAATTCTCCATTTTAGACTGGGTATACTATAAACTTTTGCAGAACTATAATTATCATAGTCCATGTTCACATTAATTAGTTTTGGATGCTTTAGTTTCAGACTAATATTTTTTTTCTTTAGGTTTGATAATTTTTTAGGATTTTTACCAGTGGCAACATCAAACCCTATATTTCTAATCAAATTATTTTTTGGAACAATAGAAAATCTTTTTTTTAAAAAATTTGTATAAGTCCATGCATAATCCCAAGTCCCAATATTTTCATTTTTAGAATGTATTGAAAAATATTTTTTCCAAAAAAAATATTCTCTATATGAGCTACAATAATTAACAAATGATTTACTATTGATTAAATTCTTTAATTTAACAAAATTATTATCATAATTATCCCATCTATCTTTCCAAGTAGCCCATCCCCATATATTTGAATATTTTGAGTAAAAATAACTATTGTTATAATTTTTTGTTATTTTGTCATTAATATTACAACCTGCAATTTGTGAAATTTTTTTATTATTTTTGTATTTTAAAAGCAGTTTGTCACAAAAAGGAAAAAAGGATTTTGAAGGCAGTATATCATCTTCTAAAATTATTATTTTTTTTTCAAATTTAAAAACCCAATCAAGACCAATTTTAAATATTTTTCTTACTCCAATATTTTCTTTAAAAAAAATTTTTTTTGTAACATTTAAATTTGTTTTATTAATAGTTTCTCTAACTTTATTTACTAAATTTTTGTCAGATTTTGACTTTGGTCCATCAGAAACTACATATATCTTTCGGTTTTGGATTTTATTTAAATTTAATAATAATTTTTTTGTATGTATAGGTCGATTGTAGCAAAAAATAATTATATTAGTTTTTTTCATTTTATTGTTGATATATTATACCGTTTCGTAAATATAAGTTAATTTAAAAGTCATTATGCTTAATAGAAGATTTTTTTTAAAAGTTTTATTTCTTCAACCACTATTTTTTGATTTTTTTATAAAGAAAAGTTTTTATGAAAACAAAAAATTTAGAAAAAAAAAATCTGGAAATATGTATTGGATTTTATCTTACAATGATAATTGATGATAATAGATAATATAGAGCAATCTCAAAAGCAAAAATTTGATTTTGTTATTATCGGTAGCGGCCCTGCAGGATTGACTTTAGCGTTAAATCTTGAAAAAAAAAAATTCAAAATTGCATTAGTTGAAGCAGGTGAAAGATTCTTTTCAGAAGAATCTCAGAATTATTATAAAGGAGAAATAAACTTTGAGTTCCCAAGAAAAACAAATGAGTCCAGGTTAAGTATGTTTGGGGGGACAATGGGTCATTGGGGAGGAACGTGTCGACCTTTAGATACTTATGATTTTGACAAATGGCCTTTTAACAAAAATGAATTAAATATTTTTACCGAAGAGTCGACAAAACTTTTAGAGATTAAAAATTCCTTCAGGGAAGAATATATTAATGAAAATTTGAAACTTATAGAATTTCAGGTTTCAAAGGTTCAGTATGGAGAAAAGTATTTTGACAAAATTAAGAATTCAAAATTTATAACTCTTTATTTGAATTCACCAGTTATAAATCTAAATGGTAAAAATTTTAAAACAGAAAAAGTAAAAATATTCTCTAAAGAAAAAAAAAAAACTTATGAATTATATGGTAAGGTTTTCGTTTTATCTTCAGGCGGTATAGAAAATTCCAGAATTTTATTAAATTTGGATAATATAAATAATAAACTATACAATAGTAATTTACCAATTGGAAATTACTGGTATGAGCATCCATTTAAGGAATTAGGTAATGGATTTGTTCAAAAGAAAAATTTAAAAGAAAATTTGAACACATCATTAAATCATTTTGTAAATATGTTTAATGCAGGAAATGAGTCTGATGCTTATAGTATAGCTCCAACTGAAAAATTTATTAAGAATAATAATATTTTAAATTCTTGTTGTTGGCTGGTAACACATGAAAGATCTAACAATAATTATAAAAACATAATTAAAAATCTATTGTGTATATCACCAAATTTGTCTCAAGATATTTTAAATATGTTTGAAAAGAAGATTTCTTGTGGTGCCACAATATATTCCTCATGGGAGCAAGAACCTGAATTTCTCAATAGGATAACATTGTCGAAAAAAAAAGATCAATTTAATAATTTTTTGCCAAAAATAATTTATAGAAAATCAGAATTAGTCAGAAAAACAGCCAGTAAGGTTTTTGAAGAAATAGGACATTATTTAATTGAAAATAACTTAGGAAGATTAGCAGGATATGAATTTTTATTTGATACAAATAAAAATTATTTATCTGATGCGGGATGGCATCATATGGGTGGAACGATAATGGGATTAAATGAAAAATCTTCAGTAGTTGATAAAAATCTAAAAGTACACGGTTCAAAAAATCTATTTATAGCTGGTAGTTCCGTATTTCCTACAGGAGGACATGCAAATCCTACATTAACTATTGTTGCGCTTTCTTTGAGATTAGGGAATTATCTTTCAAAAAATTTTTTAAGGTTTGAAATTTAATTTAATAAATATATCAATTATTTTATGGAAATTTTTAATAAATATAAAAAAAGTTTATTTTTAATTTTAATATTTTTTATCATTTCATTATTTCTGATAAAGTTTTCGATGAATTTAATAAAATCTGAGATAATAAATATAGTCAATTCAAAAAAATTTGAGGTTTTTATTTCAAACCAAATTAGTGATAAAATTCAAAAATTTGCAGACAAAGAGCTTTCGGAAGAAGAATTTACTTTTTACAAAGAAAATATTAAGAAATTGTATTTAAAATTTGAGCCTATTTTTGATGAAATTAAAAATGAGCTAGAATAGCTTTATTAACATTGAGCAAAAAAATAAAAAATTTTATCCTATTATCTATAGTTCCTATTTTTTCCCTTATAAATTCCATTTTGCAGGCTCAGTATGGATATGATGGTTTTCATTGGGGACTAGTTTTGTATACAGCAGATAGTTTAAACTTAGGATTATTACCATATAAAGAAGTCTTTATTCATTATGGTTTTCTTACATCTAAAATAAACGCAATTATTCTAAAAATTTTTAGTAATAATTTCCTTTACCTTTTTGCTTTGTCATCAGTTGTTTATGCCTTTTCAATCTATATTCAAAGTTTATTAGTTCTAAGATTAACCAATATCTATTATGCAATAATTGCAGGTTTGATAATTTTTTTTTTGCACCCTTATGCGATTTACCCTTGGCATTCATATTATTTATTTTTTTTAATTAATATATTTTTGTTATTTAGATTTTCAGAGAATATCCTATTGAGGAATATATCTTATTTTATTTTATCATTATCAATATTATTCAGTGAAAGTTTTTTTTTAGCATCTATTCTAATATTAATTTTCGATTTAATTATCATATATCTTTCAAGTCAAAATAGAAATTTTTTTTTAATTGGTATTTTTGCTAAAAGAATATCAATCTATTTAATTCCAATAATTATTTTTTTATTTTACCTTTATTTAAATAATATTTTTTCTGATTGGCAAAAATATAATCAGATGGGAAATATATTTCTTGAACTTTTAAATACAAGTTTATTTGAATTAGTTTTAATTTTTCCAAAAAAATTATTTTTATATAGTTTAAAATATATATTTATAACTCCTAATTGGTTAATTTATCTTATTTTAATAATATTTAATATTTTTTATTTATTAAATTTCTTAAGACAAAATTATAAAAAAAAAAATTATTTTAAAAATATAAATCAAGATGAAATTTTTATAGCATTGGTATCTTTTTGCTCACTCGTTTTATTATATCAAGCACTACACAGTTTTGTTATATTTAAATTTTCTTGTGGTTTGATTTTAGGATTAATTGTCCTTATTTATTACCTAAGTAAATTAAAAAATACTGAAAACAAAATAATATTAATTTGCATACTTTTTCTTTATTCATTAAATGCTTTTTCTTTATTTAAAACTGAAAATAATGAACTGTATGTTTATAAGTTTAAAAAAGAAGAGTATATCAAAAACGATTATTTTGATTATTTTAAGTCACATAAATGGGATGAAAAAACTTGGAGTCATCTTATAGATCTTGACACAAAATTATCTAAAATTTTTGCAGAATGTAATATAAAAAATGGAACTAATTTATCTGGTGACGGTATAATTTCTGTGTTGATGAGAAAAAAAATTAATATTGAACAAATTTTGCCCTGGTATGATTTAAAGCAAAATGGATGGCAAAATAAGTACTTTTCAACAATGTGGAGATATTTTGATACTCAAACGTTAAAATTTTTAAATAAAAAAATAAATAATGAAGACATAGTAATTTATACTGATAAGGAAAATTATCCCAATATATTTTTAAATAATGAGTTTCTTAAAATTGAACAAAATATGAAAGCAATTGATCTACCTTATTCATATGAAAATAAAAACAAAGTGTTGATTATACCAAATAATTGTAAAATATAATCATTTTGCTAATTGATATCTAATAATTTTACCTGATCGTACCAAATTTGAAAAGTTAGGATTGGTAGTAGTTGATTTTTATAATAAGAGCCACTACTATGTAATTTGTAGAGGTTCAAGACATTTTCATAATCAAATATCTTTTGATTTTTAATTTTGTCTTCTTCAAAAGTTTCATAAAATAAATCTTTTAGGTAATCTCTTAAAAATATTGACTCTGGACTAAACCAGCCTCTTTTTTTTCTGTTTTTTATAAATTGTGGCACAAAATTTAGTTTTTTTAATTGTTTTTTTACATTAAAGAGATCAATTTTTTCCTTAAAACTAGTTGAAAAATAATCTCTTATTAAATTTTTGTCTTGAAAGGGCACTCTTGCTTCTATGGAATTGAGCATACTTGATCTATCTAGTTTAAAATTTGATTCATCAGCAATCCAATATGATAAGTCGAAAAAATTTATACAATCGATTTGATTTTTAAAATTGTCTTCAAAGAAATTAAAATTACTAGTAGCTATCATAGTTTCTAAAAAATTTTTATCAAATAATTCTTTTTGGTTTGATAAATTCAAATTATTATAAAAAAATTCTGGCAATTGATTATAATTTGTATTTTTTAATCTTTTTATTTTTGGAAAAATTAATTTTAAAAATTTAAATTTATTCGCCAGATTGCATTTTTTGTATCTTTCGTATCCTCCAAATATTTCATCAGCACCATCTCCTGTAAGTATGACTTTACAATTATCATCTTTAGCTTTTTTTGACTGAAGAAAAGAATTGAAAAAATTTAAATTTGCAATTGGTTCATCTAGTTTCTTCAAGGCTGAAATTAGTTCTTTTTTTTGATCTAAATTTTGTGTATTTATATCTACCTTATTAAGTTTAATATTTAAATGATCACATAATTTTTTTGCAAAATCATAATCCAAGTTAAATTTAGAATATTTATCGCTAGGAGTAAAAAAGGAAGTGTATGCAGATACATTAATATTATGTTTTTTTGAAAGAATTGCAATGATACTAGAATCAATTCCGCCAGATAAAAATATCCCAACTTTGGTATCGCTTATAAGATTTTTTTCTATTGTATCAGATAAATTATTTTCTAAAATTTCTGCATTAAATTTATAGTGATTTTTATTATAGGGTATTTCGAAGTATTCAGTTTCTTTTGTTTCACATGTGCTATAATTATATTTCAAAATGTTTCTTGGTAAAATTTTTTTAACTTTTTTTATTAAAGTATTAGCTTTAGGAGTGAAACCAAATTGGAAAAAATATTTACAAGAATATGGGTCGATTTCTTTGTCTGAAATACTATAAGTGAACCAGGCGTCTGATGAAAAAAAAATTCCATCTGAATTTATGTGATAATAAAGAGGTTTTATTCCAGTATAATCTCGAGAAAATATTATATCTTTTTTTTTTAAATCTATTAAGGCGAAAGCAAACATTCCCTCAAGCTCATTAACTCTTGAGTATCCAAATTTAATCAAAAATTTAAATAATAATTCAGTATCTGTTTTGCTTTCAAAAGAATCTGACTCAAAGTATTTATATTTTAATTTTTTAAAATTATAAATTTCACCATTAAAAAGTAATATAAACCGGTTATTTCTAAAAATTTTATTTCCATTTTTTGATTGATCAATGATTGTAAGTCTATTGAAGCCTAAACATATTTGATGTTTACTTTTATTTAGAAAAACTTTTTCACTATAGTCAGGACCTCTAAATTTTTGTTTTTTAAAATAAAAATTAAATTTTTTATAATAATCAGAGATTTTATTTGAATTTTTAAGAGATATATAACCAATGAAACCACACATTTTAAAAAATTTATTTATTTACTGTATATAATTTGTTTGATTTAAGAAATAATTATAACTAGTTAATAAAAAAAAAATGACAATCAAATAAAAAATTAAATTAATTTAGAAATTTTTTATTGAGTATCTTAAGAAAATATATGAATTTTAATACTAAACTTGAGTTGTTTAAATTTATTCAAAAAATATTAAAACATTTTAATTTAAAAATTTTTTACTCTAAAGACATTGATTTTTTAAATTATATATCAAGAGTAGATAATATAATTGATGTTGGCGTAGAAAATGGAACAAAATTTTTGTACAGTAATTTTCCAGATGCTAAGTATTATCTAATTGAAGCAAATCCTATTTTTTATAATTATTTAGAAAATAATTTTTTGAATAAATATAATGGAAAACTTTTTAAAATTGCAGCAGGAAAAAAAAAATCAAAAAAAAATTTTTTTCTTTCAGGTCCAATATCCTCTTTTTATAAAAGAGAAAATTTTCATTTTAAAAAAAGAAAAAAAATAGAAATTCTTCCTCTTGATACAATATTAAAAAAGGAAAAAATTAATAGTAATACAATTTTAAAAGTTGATTGTGAGGGAGGAGAACTTGATGTTTTGCTTGGAGCTAAAGGTATTCTTAAAAAAGTTAATTATGTTATAATTGAACTTCGACTACAAAAAATTAATACCTACAATCCTTCAGAGATCATAAGTTTTCTTTATAAATTTAATTTTAAATGGAAACAAGTTTTAAAAGTATACTATGCAAAAAATGGAATAGACTATTTTGATATATTATTTACAAAATAATCAATTTTTTTAGTGCATTATTATGTTTGTTAAAAACATTGAGCAATAAATTAAAATTATTAATGCTTTAAAATTTTGATTATTTAAATATGAAGATAAATTTTTTATTTTTAAAAAAAATATAAAATATATAATCCAATAAATATCTAAATATTTTTGAAAAAAATAAAAGTTTACACAAGTCTGAATAATAAAAATACATAATACAAATATATTATATATCTTTTTTTCTAAAAGAAATATCAGATTGAATATTCCTATACCTGAAAAAATAAAAAGAATTTCTTCAAAATTAATTTTTTTTAAGATTGAGTATATTCCACCACCACCTATATCAATATTTGTTTGTAAATTTAGAATATAAAAAAAAATAAAACAAAATAACAAAATATAAAATTTATCAGTAACAAACTTAAAATATAATTTAAGTCTGACCAAAATAAATGGAATTGTATAAACAAGTATAGAGCTAAAAAAATAAGGTAAATTATTAACCAAATTTATATGAATATCGTTTGTATATTGAGGTTTAAAACTCAAATAAAAATTTAGGAACAGTACAAAAGGTATAGATGCGATTATATTGAAAATTAATAATATAATAAATTCTTTTTTTGTTAATTTTTTAAAACTTTCATATAGAAATATTAGTGAAATGATTCCAATTTCAGGAGATAAATAGCTTGAAACAATTAATAAAGAAAATGAAGCATAAATATTAATTAATTTTTGATTTTCTAAAAATTTAAAATAAAAAAAAATTGATGATATTAAAAAAAATATTGCAATTATTTCTCTACCTGACCAAATTGCTAAAGATCTGTAATTTGCTGATAAGAAAAAAAATGTAAGTGTAATTAAAAGTAAATCACTCTTTTTAAACTTTAAATTAAGTGTTTTGTGATAAATAAAAGGTATCAGAAGAAAAAAATGAAGAATAATTAGTTTTGTATAAAAATTTCCAAATATACTTTGTAAATAATAGATTAGAATATAATAGATCGGAGAATGATTTAGAGATATTTTTGGATAATATTCAAATAAAAAATTTAAAGGACCATAAAAAAAACCATTTTTTATTAAATCCACTTGTAATAAAATATAGTCTTGCTGAGCTCCTCCAGCGAAATCTTCTTGGAAGTAAAAACCTAAGATTAAACTTAAATAAGAAAAAAATACAATAAATAAACTTTTATTTATTGTCTGGAACATTTTTTTTATTATTTTTGAATAAGTATAGTTTATAAAGACCAATAAGAGATTTAATTATTAAACTCATATTCACCGATGAATCACCTCTTACTCTATTTCTAAATATTGTGAAAGTTTCACTTATTTTAAATTTATTTAAATGCAAAGATAGTAATATTTCAGATAAAACTATAAAACCATCACCAATTTTACCACAATTTAAAACAATGTGTTCTGCAGCTTGCTTTGAATAAAATCTAAATCCGTTGGTGTAATCGGACACAGGTATTTTCAAAAAAAACATTGCTAATTTATTTGCTAAGAATGATAATATTTTTCTAGATATAGGCCAGTTAATAATTTTTGCTTTTTCTGCATATCGACTTGATACCAACAGATCACAATTTTGCTCTTTGAAAATATCTAGTTTTGATACAATTTCATCGGGATCATGAGATAAATCTGCATCCATTTCAATTATTACATCAGTATATTTCGAATTTAAGGCAAGTTGGATCCCTTTTAAAACTGCCGAACCTCTTCCGAGTTTTTTTCCTCTGAATATATAGTTAATATTTTCTAAATCATTTTTTATAAGATCAAGTATCTTTTTTGATGAAGAGTCATCAATGATAAAAATTTTATAATTTAAGTTTTTTTGAGATAGATTATTTTTAGTTTTATCAATTAACTCTTTTATATTTTCATACTCATTATAAGTTGGAATTATTATACTTATATTCATAATTAACTAGTTGGAAATTAAAGAATTTAATATATCATTTAATTTATTTATTAAATCAATATTTTATGAATAAAAAATTAAATTTAAATTATCTCAATCAGTTAATTAAAAATAACCGTCAAAAAAATCTTAAATTTAAATATCCTTTACTTGATGATGCTTTTTCTAATAAAGATTTGATTGAGGGAATTAAAGTTATTATGTCTGGACAACTGACAATGTCAGAAAAAACCAAAGAATTTGAAAAAAAATTTGCAAAAAAGATGAATGCAAAATATGCGGTTATGGTTAACTCCGGTTCATCAGCCAATTTACTTTCAACATTTGCTGCATGTAATCCTTTAAGGAAAAATAAATTCAAATTTGGAGATGAGGCATTAATACCTGCATTATGTTGGCCTACATCTTTGTGGCCATTAGTTCAAGCAGGGTTAAAACCAAAATTTTTAGATATTGATCATAGGACTTTGAATTTAAATGCAAATGATATTATTAAAAATATATCAAAAAAAACAAAAGTTATTTTGATAATTCATGTTTTAGGGAATTCTACAGATATAGATTTAATTAGAAGAGAAGCTAAAAGAAGAAAAATAATTTTGATAGAAGATACGTGCGAATCTCTTGGAGCAAAGTATAAGAATAAATACTTAGGAACTTTTGGTGATTTTGGAACATTTTCTTTTTATTATTCACATCAAATATCTTCAGGTGAAGGAGGCATGGTTATTTGTAACAAATTTGAAGATTATCAGTTGTTGCTTTCAATGAGAGCACATGGCTGGTCAAGAAATCTTAAATCTCACAAGAATATTGAAAAAAGATATCCCAATCTAGATAAAAGATTTATATTTGTTAATTCTGGGTTTAATTTAAGACCAACAGATATTTCAGCATCTATTGGAAATAGCCAATTTAGTAGATTGGATACATTTATACGAATTAGAAGAGAAAACAGAATTAAAATTATAAAAGCTTTAAAAAATTCAAAAAAATGGAAAAATCAATATGAATTTTTAGCAGTAAATAAAAATGTAAAGCCAAGTTTTTTTGGATTTCCAATAATAATTTCAAATAGGTATAAAAAATTTAAAAAAAAACTACTTCAAAAATTAGAAAAAGCAGGCATAGAAACTAGACCTATAATTAGTGGTAATTTTTTAAATCAACCTGCAGCAAAGTTATTTAAATTTAATCAAAAAGCTAAAGAATTTCCTAATTCTCAAATAATTGAAGAAAGAGGTTTTTTTATTGGTTTACACTCAAAACCAATTGATTCAAAAAAATTAAATTTACTGACTAAGTCTTTACTTTTAATAGACTCTTTAAAATAATATTCTTGATATTTTATAAACTTAACATAAAAGAAATTTCATGCATGTATTCATAACTGGAGTAGCGGGTTTTTTAGGAGCAAATCTTGCTGATTTTTATATTAAAAAAAAATATAAAGTTTCTGGTTGTGACAACTTAGTTGGTGGTTCACTTGAAAATGTTAATAAAAAAGTTTCTTTTCATAAAGTAGATGTAGAAGATTTTGAGAAACTTTCAAATATAATGAAAAATGTAGACGTAGTTTGTCATGCGGCTGCGTATGCTCATGAAGGTTTATCAAATTTTTCACCTGTAATGTTTGCAAAAAATAATCTTGTCGGTTCAACTTCAGTTTTTACAGCAGCAATTAAAAATAAAGTTAAGCGAATAGTTTTTTGCTCATCAATGGCCAGATATGGCTCTATTAAATCTCCATTTCACGAGGATGATAAACCAAGTCCAGTTGATCCCTATGGAATTTCAAAATTAGCTGCAGAAAAAATGTTAGAAAATTTATGTGAAACAAATCATGTAGAATACAATATTGCTGTACCTCATAATATTATAGGACCAAAGCAAAAATATGATGATCCATTTAGAAATGTTGTTTCAATAATGACTAATATGATTCTTCAAAATAGAAATCCAATAATTTATGGTGATGGAGAGCAAAAAAGATCTTTCTCAGATATTGATGATTGTATTTATTGCATTGATAAACTTATGTTTGATAAAAAAATAAACAAACAAGTATTTAATATTGGACCTGATGAAAACTTTATAACAATAAACGAGTTATATAGTATACTTTGTAATAAACTGCAGTTTAATAAAAATCCTAAATATCATAAAGATAGACCTAATGAAGTAAAATACGCAAAATGTTCTTCAGATAAAGCTAGAAATTTGTTAAACTATAAAACAACAGTTTCTCTCGAAGACTCTATTCAAAAAACTATAGATTATATAAAGCAAAAAGGTCCAAAAAAATTTTTATATAATTATGAAATTGAACTAAATAATAATTTAGTCCCAATTACATGGAAAAAAAAATTATTCTAATGAATTTATTATTTTAACTAATTGATTTTTATTCCTATTAATATTGTATCTATCAATTGTTCTTCGACCATATTTTATTTTTTTTAAAGACATTTTTTTATTTTTATAGCTAATCATTATTTTTTTTGCTAATTCTTTAAAATTAGAGGTTTCGAATAAATATCCTGCTTTTCCATTTTTAAGTATCTCTCTAGGTCCTGTTGGACAATTTGATGAAATAATAATTTTTTTCATTGAAATTCCCTCGATCAAAACGTTTGGAGAACCTTCATATTTAGATGATAGCACTAACGCGTTAGACCATTTTAAGTATGGATAAATATTTTTTTTATATCCTAAGAATTTTACTTTTCCAGATAGCTTGTTTGAAGCACAAAATTTTCTTAATTCGTTTTCTTTTTCTCCTTTACCAATTATTAGAGTTAAAAAATTTAAATTCTTCTTTAAATGATTTAAAGCTTTTAACAAAGTTAAATGATCTTTTTGTTCAACTAATCTTCCTATTACAACAATTTTATAACAGTTAGAGCTCAGTTTATATGTTTTAATTTTTTTGGAAGATAGTTTAAGTTGTGTTTTTTTATCTACTACAGAATTATAAATTATTTTTGAATTTATTTTTAATATTCTGTCAATTTCTCTTTTAAATTCTGAACTGTTTACTAAAATCTTGTCTGCAAATTTAAAAAAAAATTTAAAAATTTGAATTTTTAAAAAGTTGTTCAAGTAACCCTCAGGGCTTGCATTTGATCTAATTATGACTGGAACACCTATTAATTTTGCAACTATTATTGCAAAAATATTTGATTCATAAGAAATAATTACTTTATCTTTATTTTGATTATTTTTCAAAATCAAAAAAACACAATAAAAAGATTTAATTATTCTATGCGCCTTATTAATGTTTATTTTTTTTGGAGTAATAAGATTTACTTTTTTACTAAATTTATTTTTTTTATCTTTATTGGCAGTTATTAATGATATTTTAAAATTATCAGATAATTTATTTGAAATTAAAAAAAGATTTTTTTCCACTCCACCATCTTCTATTGAGGGACAAAAAAAAACAATTTCTTTTACCATTTAAATTTTAATAAATAATTTTTTATAAGCTTTAATATTATTTTGTACACTAAATCGATTTAAAGATTTATATAATGTATTTACGTATTTTTTTTGGCTAAATTTTAGAGATTTTATAATTTTATTTGATAATTCTAAATGGTCACCAACTTTGAATAAATGACCTCCCTTACCATTTAATAATATTTCTTTTGGTCCAGAATTACAATTTGAACTAATTATATTTACCTTAAACATAGCTGCTTCAACTATAACATTTCCAAATCCCTCATATTTCGAAGAGAGTACAAAAGTATTTGCTATTTTGTAATAAGGAAAAGGATTTGTAATTTTAGTAAGAATCTTTACTCGTTTTTGAAGTTTGTAAAAATTTATAATTTTTTTTATTTTTTTTAATTGTGAACCATAGCCAATAATTATGAGATTAGCGTTAATTTGGTTTACCACCAATCTAAAAGCTTTGATTAAAGTTTCCATATCTTTTTGCTCCTCCAACCTACCAACCGAAATAATCGTATGTTTATTCTTTTTTATCGCTATTTTTTTATTAGATAATTTGAAAATATTTTTGTCAAATGCAGGGTTATAAATTGTTAAACATTTTTTGTTTATGTATTTAGATAAATCTTCACTTAATTTTTTACTAATTCCAATTATAGCATCAGCGTATTTATAAATGTATTTTATTAATTTAAAGATTATAATTTTTTTTAATGATTTATTATATTTAAATTCATCAATATGATTTCTTTCAATTAAGATATGTTTAATCCAATTTAAGTTTAATAGTATTGGAAAGGATAAAATATTTGCAAAATTTTGATTTGATAAAAATATATATTTTTTATAATTTTTTTTTTTATCTTTTTTGAGATAATCGCGAATTTTTGGTATTGAAAAAAAAGCTCTTGTAGATTTTATCTTTATAAAATTTACTTTTCTTTTAGACAAATATTTACTTAAATTTTGTCTATTTAAAAAAATAAAATCAATATCATATCCATTTTCTTCTAAATTATTTATTAACCTAGAAATTGAGAGATCAGCTCCCCCAATTTGTGAATAAGGATGAAATATGTAAATTTTATATTTATCTATCATTTGAATAAGTATTAAACATTTGGTCTTTATTTAATCTTGATTGGGTATCAATATACTTATATTTAATATACAAAAAATTCATTTATAATGCACATATCTTATTGGTCTCCTTATTTTGATAGAATAGCCACAGTAAATTCTGTTAAAAATTCTATTAAATCATTAATACTATTTTATAAAGGGACAAAAAAAATTGACTTAGTTAATTTTTATGGTGAGTGGTCAGATAACAAAATTGAAAATATTGATGAAAAAAATTTAAATTACATAAATTTTTATTCAAATAAAATAATACATTTTTTACCAAAAAATAGCTTTCTAAAGAGTAGAATTAGTTATCTTATTATTTTTTTATTAGGCATATATCCTTTATTAAAATATTTAAAAAAATATAAACCTACTTACTTATTAATTCATTTGATCTCATCCTTACCATTAACTTTATTAATTTTTTTTAACTTTAAAACTAAATTTATTTTAAGAGTTTCTGGTTTACCTAAATTAAATTTTTGGAGAAAATTTATTTGGAAATTATCCAATAAAAAAATACACAAAGTCTTTGTACCTACTCAAGCAACTTTAGATACATTAAAAAAAAAAAAAATTTTTGATGAAGAAAAATTATTTTTATTACAGGATCCTGTGATCGAAATTAAAACAGTTAGAAAAAAATTAAACAAAAATTCAATAGATTATAATAACTACTTTTTATCAATTGGGAGACTCACTAAACAAAAAAATCATATTCTTTTGCTTAGAGCATTCAAGGAAATTTATTATCAAAATAAAAAATTAAAATTAATTATTTTAGGAGATGGAGAGCTAAAAGATAATTTAATAAAAGTTTCTAGGAATTTAGGGATATTAAAAGCTGTACATTTTATTGGTAATGTTGAAAATGTTTACGAATATATAAGAAATAGTATATGCGTGATATCAACATCCTTATGGGAAGACCCTGGATTTGTTATGATCGAAACTGCTGCATCAAGAAAAATAATTATTTCAAGTGATTGTCCTAATGGCCCAAGAGAATTTATCGAAAATAATAGAGCAGGATACATTTTTAAAAGTAATGATCAAAATGAATTAATAGATCAGATAAATTTATTTTTATCAGATTCAAATAAAAATATTTTTTTTAAAAAATTATATGCACTCAAAAAAAGTAAAAATTACACTTTATTTAATCATCACAATTCATTAATAAAAAATATAATATAATTACCTAGTAGTTTTTAATTGTTTTATAATTACTTAGAATATATAGATAAAAAATAATATAATAAACGTAAGCATATTCGTACTAAATGAAAAAAATTGCTCTAATAACTGGTATTACTGGCCAAGATGGATCATATCTTGCAGAATTTTTATTGAAAAAAAATTATTTAGTACATGGAATTAAAAGAAAATCATCTTCATTTAATACAAAAAGGATAGATCATTTAATTGAAAATCCTAAATTAAAATCAAAATTTTTTCTTCATTATGGTGACTTAACAAGCACTGATAGTTTGTTTAAAATAATTTCGCTTATAAAGCCTGATGAAATTTATAATTTAGGTGCACAAAGTCACGTTGGTGTATCATTTGAAAATCCAGTTTACACTTCAGAAGTATCTGGAATTGGTTCTCTCAGAATTTTAGAGGTTATAAGATCACTAAATCTAAAAAAAAAAATTAAGTTTTATCAAGCTACAACTTCAGAATTATTTGGTGAGAAAAAAGGAAAAAATATTTTTAATGAAAAATCTGAACTCAATCCTAAATCTCCATACGGTGCTGCTAAGCTTTTTGCGCATCATATTACTAAAATTTATAGACAGTCTTATAATATTTATGCAACTAGCGGTATGTTGTTTAATCACGAAAGTCCTAGAAGAGGAGAGACTTTTGTAACAAGAAAAATTACTATGTTTTTTTGCTAAGAAAGTAAAAGGTTCAAATGAAATTTTAAAACTTGGAAATATTTATGCTCAAAGAGATTGGGGGCACGCGAAGGATTATGTTGAAATGCAATGGAGAATAATGCAGCAAAAAAAGCCAGATGATTATGTCATAGCTACTGGACATACATATACTGTTAAACAATTTATAGAAGAAGTTTGCAAAATTTTAAAAATAAAATTGAAATGGGTTGGAAAAGGAAAGAGTGAAAGAGCTTACGAGATAAAAGGAAAAAAGAAAAAATTACTCATAAAAGTTGATAAAAAATATTTTAGACCTTTAGACATAAATTATCTAAAAGGCGACCCTTCTAAAGCGAAAAAATTTCTTAATTATAAACCAAAATATAATTTTAGAATGTTGGTTAAAGAAATGTTGCTAAGTGATATAAATGCAATAGATCAGACTAATCATTTTGATGTTTAATTTGTGATTGAGAATTTAAAGCTAATTCTAATTATTGCAGTTTTTTTTAATTTATTAAACTTTATCTTTTTGAAGTATGACTTTTTGATTGATAATTCTTTTAGGTTAAATCATAAAAATCTTACAAATAAAACTAATACTCCAATAACAGGTGGAATTTTATTAATTTTTTCAATTATTTTTTTATTAAAAGATTTTAATATTGAAAGTAATTTTATTTTTTTTTTTATTTTTATGCTAGGTTTGCTATCTGATATTAATAAACTTACCTCACCAAAAACAAGGCTTTTGTTACAATTATTGATTGTACTTGCCTATATTAATTTCAATAACACTTACATAAATGAAATTAGAATTGATTATATTGATCAAAATATCTTAAACAATCTGATTTTCAAAATAATTTTTACTTCATTTTGCATATTGGTTTTAATTAACGGATCAAATTTCATGGATGGTGTTAATACATTGTGTGGTGGATATTATTTTATATTGTTTTGTAATTTAGCTTATCTTTTTCTGAATAATGAAATTGTTATTGAATTACACAATATTAAAATAATAATTATTATTTTATTTGTCTTTCTAATAAGCAATAGTTTTAATAAATCATTCATGGGCGATAGTGGATCATATTTATTAAGTTTTTTAACAGCAATTTTTTTAATTAATTTATCAAATCAAAATCCAATTATAAGTCCATATTATGTTGCAGTATTACTTTGGTACCCAGCATTTGAAAATTTTTTCTCTTTAAGTAGAAGATTGTTACTTGAAAAAAGGAAAATTAAAAATGCTGATAATTCACATTTACATCATCTATTATTTATATTTATAAGAGGAAAATTTGTCAGCAACAAATATACAAACACATGTACAGGAATAATTATAAACATTTTTAATTTACTAATATTTGTTGTTGCAAATAATTATCTTTACCAAACAAAAAAATTGATATTAATTTTAGGCGTATCAATATTTATTTATATTGCAGGATATTTTTTTTTAAAAAAAAAATTAAAATATAATTAAATATTAATTGATTTTTTAACAAAGAATGAAAAAAAATATTATTGCAATAACAGGCGCCTCTGGAGTCTTAGGTAAGTTTTTTATAAATAAATATAAAAATTATAAATTTGATATTTATAGAGGAGATATTAAAAATTATAATGAAGTAAAAAATTGGGTAAAAAATACAAATGCAAACCACATTTTACATTTTGCTGCAAAAGTACCAACACATTATGTAAAAAAAAACTATGAAAATTCTCTAAAAGTAAATTATTTTGGTACTAAAAATTTAGTTAAAAGTATTTTATCTACCAAAAAACCTTTTTGGTTTTTTTTCGCATCTACATCACATGTTTATAAAAGTAGCACCAGACCTTTAAAAGAAAAAGATATTTTAAAGCCAATAAGTTTGTACGGTAAAACAAAACACAAAGCAGAAAATTATCTGTTAAAAAACTTAAAAGAAAAAAGGTTATCTGTCTGCATAGGGCGAATATTTAGTTTAACAGATAAAACGCAACCTTCATCTTACATGGTTCCTGCTTTATTAAAAAAATTTAAAACTAATAAAAAAAAAATAGAGATTAGTGATTTAAATCATGATAGAGATTTCATACACATTGATGATTTGTGTAGAGCAATTAATCTTCTAAAAAGGAAAAGATCTGTTGGAATATTCAATATTGGATCAAACAAAGTGACAAATTTATTTGATATATTAAAGCTTATTAATAAAAAAAATAAGAAAATTTTATATAATGAAAATAAAATAAAAACCTCACTAATAGCCAACATATCAAAGTTAAAAAAAATTGGATTTAAGCCAAGATATGGAATTAAAAAAATTATAAAAGATGTTAGAATTTAGTAATGCTTTGTTCGATATTAATCTCAAATTTTAATAAATCAAAATACTTAGAAAAATGCTTGAGTTCTGTTAAAAATCAAACATACGAGAATATTGAAATAATTTTTTCTGACAATTACTCAACTGATGACTCTATTATAAAAGCATCAAAATTTTCTAATATTAAAATACTTAAAACAAAAAGATTGACTAATAGTCCTGCTTTAAATCAAATTGATGTTATTTTAAAAGCTTTTGAGGTGTCCAAGGGTGATTATATCTTTCTACTTGATTCAGATGATTTTTTTGAAAAAAAAAAAATTGAAAAAATTATTAAATTTAAATCAAAAAATAATTGTGAACTTATTTTTGACGTTCCAAGACTTTATATAGATAACTATAATATAAAATCATTTAAAACTAAAAGTTCCTATAACTTATTTAGATCATGGCCAATTATTTTCCCTACTAGCACTATTTCATTTACAAGAAAATTTTTTTTAAATTTTAAGAATTTTTTGTATGAAAAAAATTATGAAAAGTTAGAAATAGATACCAGACTTAATATCTTTTCACATATCGATAGACAAAGAGTATTGTTGGATCAGATTTTAACTAATTATAATCAAAATACTGATGGCATAATGTCCAAATATAAAAAATTTAACAAAAATTGGTGGGAAAGAAGAATGCAAGCTCATCAATACTTTCAAAAGATATGTGATATAAAAAATTTAAATTATTCAAAAAATTTTGATTATTATTTTACAAGATTAATAAATAAAATTTACTAAATAAAATATTTGTAATCATTTATAACGTATTAATAAAAAACTATAATTGATCCAAAAAATAGTAGCTGTGTAGGAAGTAAAAAAACTTCCAGATGGGAGAATAGGTAAAAAAGTAGCTATTAAGAATAATGAAGAAGATAAAATAAGTATATTATTTTTTTGTTTAAAAAATTTTTTTAATCCGATGAATACAGAAATTATAAAAAATGATAGAAAAATTAAATACCCCACAAGACCAGTTTCTGACAAGAATTCATAATGTATTTGATGTGGATGAGTTGTAATACCTTTTTCTAATGTTCTTTGTGAGTTGTATTTAGCTTTTTTTGACTCATGGCGAAAATTTTTTATTCCTATTCCAAATAATTTATTTTCGTTGAAGATGTTTTGAGCAATTTCAAAATGAAGGCCATGCTTTGTTTCTTTTATAAATTTATTTATGCCTTTCTCTTTTATCGGATCAAAAATCTCTATAATAAATCTAGATTTGAAAAAATTATTATTTGAAGCAATAAATGAAGAAACAAAAATAAAGATTAAAATAGTAATAATTTTCTTTATGTAACTTTGATTATTTACCAAAAATAAAAATGCTGAAATTATTATTAAAACTTTAAAAAAATTTGATCTTTCTCCAATTATAAATGAAGTAACTAAAAATAATAAAGAAAAAAAATAAAAATATAGGTTATTATATTTATTTAAATTAATATAAATGAACGATAGAGCCAAAAGAATAAATCCAAAATAATAGTTTCCAATTTTAAGTTCATCTTGAGTAAAGCTTGCTATTCTACCGTTGTAATCAGATTTGAAACCTAAAAGATTATAACCTCTAAAAAACTCTAAATAAATATCAAGAGTTACAATCATAAATATTAAAACCCAAAAACCTAATACATATTTTTTAAAAAATTCAGAGTTAAGTTCAAAAAAATATTTTAAGCTAAAAACAAATATAACAAATCTTATAAAGCCAAAAGTTCTTATAAAACTCTCTAAAGTATTTGCTACAATTATAGAATTTAGCATTAAGAGGAACCAAATTAAAATTAATAAAAAAAATACTTGGTTAATTAAATATTCAACTTGTTTTTTTTTGACGATTACAAAAATGAAATATAGGTCTATTAGCAACACTGATAGATTTAAAACCCCACTACCAATAATTGCTGTTACAGGTAAAATTGAGAAAAGTATATAAGCAATTTGATTCTCAATTCTAAATATTTTTTTATAGAACATTCAATTAAACCATTTTTTTTAATATTTTAACTAATTCTTTTTGATTTTATATAAATTTTTATTAATTTTTTTCTATCAATAAAATTTATAATAACACTTAGTCTAAGAAAAAGTTTTTAAACAAAATTTAAATAAAACAATTTACTTGAAAATAAAAATTTTATTTTTTAAATAGCTCCTTAAATTATAGATATCTCAATATTTTTTTTAATATATTTTTTATTTTTTCTATCAAGTATTGGATATGGTTTTTTTTTTTTAAAAACTATAAATTTGAATTCAAACGATTTTAGTATTGGATATTTAAGTTTATTTGGGATTATTTTTTTAACTTTTTTTGCATATCTTAGTATTTTATTAACTTCACATAACTCTATCTTTAATCTTATTGTTCACATACTAGGTATATTTTTTTTTTTAAAGAATATAAAAAATATTGAGTTTAAATATATTAATTTAGCATTTTTAATTATTTTATTTATTGGATTGATAATTTCAAAAAATAATGAGGATTTTCCATATTATCACTTTCAACAAGCACTGAATTTTAGTGAAAATAAGTTTCAATTTGGATTATCTAATTTAGAGATGAGTTTTGCTCATCACTCATCTCTATTATACTTAAATTCATTATTTTATATCCCTCACTATAAATATTTTTTTTTTAATGTTCCGAATTTGATCATTTACACAAGTTTAAGTCTAATTTTTTTTAACCATTCTATGGAAAAAAAAAATAGTCTTTTTTTAAGATTTTATTCTCTTTTTGCACTTGTATTTTTTTTAGTAAAGTTTGATAGATTGAGTGAATTTGGAACTGATATTATGGGACAATACACAATAATACTATTTTCATATTATATTTTAAAAATCATAACAAATAATAATAACAAGCTATTTCTAAACTATAGTGATTTAATAGTTTTAATTAGTTTGCTATGTTTTTGTGTCACCTTAAAAACTTATTTTATTGTGTATATTTCTTTATTTCTCTTAATTTTTTTAAAATTTAACTTTAAATATCTTTTTAAATTTTTTAAAGAAAATCTATTTTTTAATTTTTTTATATTTTCATTTGGAACTTTATTTTTATCAACCAACTTATTTACAACAGGTTGCTTAATTTTTCCTTTACCCTATTTATGTTTTGAAAATTTACTTTGGGCCATGCCTATTGATGAAGTTAAACAATTAAATATTTGGTATGAAGTTTGGTCTAAATCTTTGGCGGGTCCTGGTTATAGAGTAGAAAATTATGAGGAATTAATTAATAGTTTTCAATGGTTAAATTACTGGGTGAAAAATTATTTTTTCACAAAAGTTACAGATAATCTACTAGCATTTATTTTTTTAATATTAGTTATGGTTATTTTGTTTAAATCAAAGGCAGAAAAAAAAAATGATTTAAAATTAAATAACATTAAAATTTTTTATTTATTATGTTTTTTGTTATTTCTATTCTGGTTCACTAAGCACCCAACACTTAGATATGGTGGGTATTGCATACTTTTAATTTTATTTTCTATTCCAACCTCAATTTTTTTATCAAAAAATTCTAGATTCAATTTCAATTTAGAAAAAAGAATAAAATATTTTACCTTTTTTTGTTTGTTTGTATTTTTTTCAACAAACGTCAATAGAATTCACTCTGAATTCAACAGAGATGATAAATACAAATTCACTAATTTCCCTTATTTTGCAGTTCCACAAAATATAAAATATAAATCGAAAAATATAGATGGTATTGTTAATGTTTACACTCCAATAAATGAAAGCTGTTGGGACATACCTACGCCATGTCCTGGAGGAAGTGCAAGTTTAAGAGCAACAAAAAAATTAGGATATATTTTGTTTTATAAAGATAAATAAGTTATCAATTAATTTATGAATAACCTAACATTGATAATCCCAACAAAAAAAGAGAGCGAGTCTTTACCAATTTTTTTAGAAGAAATTAAGAATTTAGACTGTAAAAAATTAATAGTCTTAGAAAAAGAGGATAGAGACACTATAAATGCAATTTATGACAACAAAGATATTGAAATATTATTCCAAAAAAAAAATGGCTATGGAAGTGCTATCATAGAAGGTATAAATTTTTGTAAAACAGAATATTGTTGCATTATCAATGCTGATGGATCAATGGACCCAAATGATTTAGAGAAAATGTTATTTGAGTGTAAAGATACTAATTTTGTATTTAATTCTAGATATCTTTCTCAAGGTGGAGGAAGTGATGATGACACTGTAATAACATTGGTTGGTAACAAAATTTTTTCATTTTTAGGAAATTTATTATTCCAATTAAATATTTCTGACATTCTTTTTACTTATATTTTAGGAGAAACAAAATCCTTTCAAAAATTAAATTTAACTTACAATGATTTTAGGTTATGTGTAGAGATACCTATTAAGATAAAAAAAAAAAAATTATTATATAAATCTTTACCAAGCTATGAACGATCTAGAATAGCTGGGAAAAAAAAAGTAAACGCTATTAAAGATGGATTTTTAATTTTAGTAGGTATGATCAGTTTATTTTTAAAGAAGTAAATTTAAAATTTATGATTAGTCGTACAGCAAAAATTTTTGTAGCAGGCCATAATGGATTAGTTGGAAGTGCTATTGTTAGATTATTAAAAAAAAGAGGATATAAAAAAATTTTAACTATAGACAAATCAAAATTAGATTTAACAAATCAGACAAAGGTTTATAATTACTTGAAAAAACATAAACCAAAATTTATTTTTATAGCAGCTGCAAAAGTTGGTGGAATAGAATTAAACTCAACACATAAAGCTGATATGCTTTACCAGAACTTATGTATACAAACTAATTTGATATATTCAGCATTTAAATTAGGTATAAAAGATTTAATTTTTTTGGGATCTAGTTGTGTTTACCCAAGAGATTGTAAGCAACCAATCAAAGAGAAATATCTTTTAACTGGTACATTGGAAAAAACTAATGATGCTTATGCAATAGCAAAAATAGCTGGCATTAAAATGTGTGAAAGTTTTAATTTGCAATATAAAATGAATTACAAATGCATTATGCCAACAAATACGTTTGGACCAAATGATAAATACCATTCATTAAATTCACATTTTTTTCCAGCTTTGATAAAAAAAATACATGAATTAAAAGAAAATAAGAATAAGTTTATTACTTTATGGGGTAATGGAAAACCAAAAAGAGAAATGATTTATGTTGATGATCTTGCAGATGCTTGTATCTTTTTTATGAATAAAAAAATTAATGAAACAATCATCAATATTGGTACTGGTAAAGATTATACAATTGAAGAGTATTTAAAAATTATAGCTAAAGTCATTGCCCCTAAAATAAAATTTACAATTAAATATGATAAATCTAAGCCAAATGGAACTCCACGCAAAGTATTAAACATTAATCTTGCTAAAAAATATGGCTGGTTTCCTAGTTTTGACTTAAGAAAGTCTATTTCACTGACTTATAAGGACTTTTTAAATAAAAATCAGGTTTACAAAGAATAAATTTTATATATAAAACACAAGCCGGTAATTATTGCGAAAGGGTTATACCCGATCCCATTCCGAACTCGGAAGTCAAGCCTTTCTGCGCCGATGGTACTTTGTCTTAAGACATGGAA